>JGI24707J26582_10002497_pt1 | contig 13730 bp, 7 predicted proteins | sample BioPla1DNA1_FD_26582 | JGI IMG/M metagenome (IMG submission 26582) | reverse complement strand
TGGTGCTACTTTCTCAGAATTTATAATAGCAATACTATTATTTATCTCTGAAAATGAGACATATTCCTCAGTTTTAAAAGTACTTGTTATTTGTGAATTAGATGTTTGAACACAAACTGCTATTAACACAAAAACAATTAATAAATTCTTAAAAACAGTCATTATAATATTTTTTAATTTGTTTATTTTGACACAAATGTTGTTATAGAATTAGCATCAACAAATGCTTCTAATTTGCCATTAGCTATTGAAAAAGAACGCATATTTTCACAATTAATAGCTGGATCTGTAACATACGCATCAAAACCTTCAACCGACAATCCCTCAATATCAAGGTCAAAATTCATTTTAGATTTATTATTATTCACAACCACAACAACCACTTTGTCGTCTTTCTTATATGCTGTAACATTCAACTTATTGTTCTCATCATTTTCAACCCCAACTCTAATAAACCCAGGGCGTATAAAACGAGCAAAATGTGACATCACAAATCCCTTTTTAGTTACTTTAACAGCATCATCCTCAATGAAAGAGTAAAATCTTTTTATGTACCACCAGACGTAAGCATTCATATCGGCCTCCATACAGTCACTGATTTCACGTGCTGTCAGCATACACTCATCCCAGTAAGATATTCTGTTTCTATTATCCTCCTCGTTGGTAAAATGTTCCGTCATCCACAGCTCTTTTTCTTTCGATTTTGCTAATGGATAAGGCGTTAAACCACCGCCATATATATGACCACCGACGATATCAAGATTTGCAGTAGCCTTTTCATTATTTAAAATTGAATTTGACAGTAATTTAATAAATTGAAAAGATTCAGGTGCAATAATTTTAACATCCCCAATATCTTTTGAATGATTAGTTATAAAATCAATCATTTGCTTTGAGTCCCAGAAACACGACTCATAATCCACCTCTATATCAGGCTCATTCTGAACAGAAACAGCATAAATAGGCACATCGTTGCTTGCCATATAGTCAACAAAACCTTTAAGATGAGCTGCGTAGTCTGCATACGAATCTTTTTTCAATTCTCCACCAACTTCGTTACTATTGGTCTTCATAGATGCGGGAGGTGTCCACGGCGATGCAAATATTGTTAATCCACTTTCGTGCGCCTGCTTTGCAATACTTAATACTCTGCTAAAATTATTTGAGTTTGGTGCAATTCTTACTCTCAATATAGATAGTCCAATTTGACCATCATCTGTTCCAAAAGCAAGTTTGCCGTCAGCTTCGGACAATGGATTCCCCCAATCAGGAACAGCAATACCTCCAAATCCACGTATCAGCTGCCTTTCATCATTAATATTTATCTTTATCTGCTGATTTTCACCTACAATAACTTCTTTCTTTTTCAACGTAATAGTTTGTGAAGAAGGTGAACCTTTCTCTGCACCATTAACTTCTCGTATAGATATCTCAAGAGAAAGTGGTGTATCTTTAACATCAACAATAGAGATATCTATAGTTCCTGATTTAGAATTGGAAGGGATGGTTATAGATTTATATCTTACTAAATATTGTTTACCCTCTTCTGCACTACCTCCAAAAGAGAGTTGTACTGTTACTGGTTTATTTACAACATTATCAATTTCTGCTGTTACAGTTACCTGTTTTTTCTCAAAAACCTCAGTATCAGAAACAGTAATTGATACCTTCGACTTTTCAACTTCACTCTCTTTATCCTCGCATCCCACAAAAAACAGAGACACTAACAACAACAATAAAACGAACCTCTTCATCACAATAAATTTATCTATTTAAATTAATACTAAATGGTGGCGCAGGTAAATCTGCACCATTATAAAGATTTGCATTATCTGGATTATCTGCCCATGCATATCGAATTTTCTTTGGGTTTTTCACACCTTTTGCATAAACAACTACTTGATTTTTCACAATTTTTGCGGTTGCCCATACAAATTTGCCATCTTCACCAGCAATGGCAAAACCACCAAGTTTGTTACCTTTAGAGTTCAGACCGCCATCTGAATGGTTAAAACTTAAGTAGACTTTATTTTTCTTCACTTTAAAATCTTCTACTACAGGTCCTGAAAAAACTACATCTTCACCATAAGCAATTTTTCTAGCACCTAATGCTAATCTTATGCCTACATCTTTTTTATTTAATGGGTGTATATCATTCCATTCTCCAACATCATAAGCCACAGCCATAGCACTGTTAGGCAACGATAGTGCAGAAGCTTGTGCATTTCTAAGTTCTGCCATTCCGCTTTCACAAGGCTCTTTGCATGCCTCATTTAGATTGGCAAGTTGAACAAATATAAACGGGAAATCTCCTTGTTTCCAATCTGCTCTCCAACTATCAATCATAGCTGGAAATTGGTCATAATATTCATTAGGTCGTGAAATATTTGATTCACCTTGATACCAAATAGCTCCTGAATGTGAGACATTTAACAATGGAGCAATCATTGCGTTGTATAGTCCTCCTGGCTTCCATTGAATAAAAGTTGATCCTTTTTTCGGGTTAAGTTCTGTGCTTAATTTCCACTGCCACTCGCCTTCTAAATCTATTTCGTAATCATCAATTTTTAACTGATATATTTTATCTGAAACAAACCCACCATCTCCACCTTCACCAACAATTCTCACTACAATTTGATTTTTCCCTGCTTTAATTACTCCTTCTGGCACATCATACCATCGCGGAGGATATTGATATCCAGTTGAACCAACTTTTTTACCGTTGATATATGCCTGGTCTGAGTCAATAATTCTACCTAAATTTAAGAATGCAGCTTTGCCAGCAAGTGATTCAGGCACTTCAACCTCTTTATAAAACCAGCCAACACCTATGGTGCGCTTAGACAATTTCTCACTCCAATAACTAGGAACAGGAAATAATTCCCAATCTGAACGGTCATATTTGGTGCTATACCATGGATTATCTCCATGAAGTCCAATATCTTTTTTATAAAGTTCAGAATACCACTCGTCACTATTTTTTTTGTCAGTTTCAATGATTTCTTTTATTAACTCATCATTTTTAAAACGTTGCATTTCTCTATAGTAAGTTGGAAAATCTTTTAAGGTTTCCTCACTCATCCATGACTCAATCGGCGAACCGCCTACACTAGCGTTAATCATCCCGATTGGAATTTCATAGCTTTCATAAAGATGATTTGCAAAGAAATATACAACGGCTGAAAAATCTAAAATATTTGTTGGGTTAACCTCTTTCCACTCCCCGCCTGTTATATCTCTTTGTGGAGCTTTGAAATTGTAGATTTTAGGAACTTCAAAATATCTTATATTTGAGTTAAAAACATTTTTAACTTCATCTTTATAAAGAGGCAACACACGTCGGATGGGAAGCTCCATATTTGATTGACCTGAACAGATCCAAACATCGCCAAAAAGAATATTTTTTAAAACAATTGTAGTATCATTCCCTACAACCTCTATCTGAATTGCATTTGGCGAATAATCATATTTTTTTGTGATTATTGACCATTCACCGTCATTATTAGCAACAGTTTGATAAGTCTCATCTGGGAAAACAACTTTAACACTCTCATTAGGAGATGCCCATCCCCAAATTTTATTTTCAGCATTTCTTTGAAGAATTATATTATCTGAAACAAGTGCTGGCAATCTTAATTGTGCAAACAGAACATTGCTAACAATAGATAAAAGTAGAATGAAAAATATTTTCGATTTCATAATATTATTGAGTTTAATATTACAAATCTACCAATAGCTACTTTTATTTAAGGGGAATTTTTAATGGTAAAAGGGTAAATATTTAATAAAAAGGTGTAAAACAGCTAAAAACAGCATATAACACTCTATACAATTGGCTCTTTCTTGTTTACAATTTATTGATTTACTAATTAAATTTAAGATTCTTTTTATTTGATTTCTCAGCCTATCAAATATTTATTAATTAAAAAATATTGAAAATAAAACAGCAGTGAATTCTTAAAAAAAGAATTAAGAAATTTTAATTAGATTATTTAATCCCTCTTCAGAATATTTTCAACAAACAATTTAATCCTAATTATAGCCATATGTTATCAAAAAAAATTGCAAATAACATTTTTATTCACTTTTATCAAAACTTCATAAAACCCTTATATTTTTTCCACGCCTACAACGAAAAATCTTAAATAAAGTTAAGGAGTTTTCAAGGAAAGATATATCATCTACTATTTTTCAACAATTTATCATACACCTCATTACGTTTTTTAAAATATGTTTGCAATGTCAAACATTATTTAATTTTTTAAGTGATATTAAATATTATGACTCACACACCTATTTCATCTTACAAATCTAGAAAGACTCAAAACAAACTTTTAAGATCACTTAATTAACTTCTAATTTTTATTTTAAGATGAAAAAAACGCTGGTTTTTTGTCTACTTTCAATTTTATTGATTGGGGCAAATGTTTTTGGAGCTAACTATTATGTAGCAACAAATGGCAATGATTCAAACAGTGGAACTTTAAGTAGTCCATTTAAAACACTAGAAAAGGCTGTAACTATGGTCTCACCTGGTGATTACATCTACCTTCGTGGTGGCACATACAATATGACTGTTAAGTCATTAGTAATTAAACGCGATAAAAGCGGAACTGCTTCTAAAAAGATTCATGTTTTTGCTTATAACTCAGAAAAACCCGTACTACGATATGATGGTGTAGAAAACTCATCAAGTCGTGGAGTTGTTCAAGATGCTAACTACTGGCATTGGAAAGGAATCACAATTGAACGAGCAGGTGATAATGGTATGTTACTATCTGGCAATAACAACATTATCGAAAATTGTGTATTCAGAAACAATAGTGACTCTGGCTTACAGTTAAGCAGATACAGCAGCTCTCAGAAAACAATTTCTGACTGGCCTTCAAACAACCTAATTGTTGGCTGTGAATCCTATGACAATAGAGATTCAAAAAATGAGGATGCTGACGGTTTTGCTGCTAAATTAACCTGTGGAACAGGTAATATATTTAGAGATTGTATTGCACATCACAACATAGATGATGGTTGGGACTTATATACAAAATCTGATACTGGCCCTATTGGTGCAATTCTTTTAGAAAACTGTATTGCTCATAGCAACGGAACATTGACCAATGGAACTACATCTGGAGGTGGAGATAAAAATGGTTTTAAACTTGGTTCTTCAAGTAATAAAGTAAATCATATCTTAAGAAGATGTATAGCTTTTAATAATGGCAAACATGGTTTTACAGATAATGGAAATATTGGAAGTATAGAGTTTACAAATCTTACAGCATACAACAATGGAGATTACAACTTCCACACTCGCGACAATGCATCACACGTATTTAAAAATTGTGTTTCATTCAATGGAAATCACACAGATAGAATTGTAGGAAATGCAAATGCTCCAAATGCTTTAACAGGCAATTATAGAAGTTGGCCATATGTAGCAAAAAGTTCAGACTTTGTTACAATGACACCAGGTCCTAATAATGCTCCAACTTCAAATGGATTTTTGAATCTTAAAAGTGGTAGCCCTTTAATTGATGCGGGTGTTACATCTTCTGGAATTACTTATAAAGGCTCTGCTCCTGATTTAGGTGCAGTTGAGTTTGGTGGAACATCAACGCCTCCTACAACGCCTCCTACAACGCCTCCAGATACAGGTGGTGGAAGTACTACACCTCCAACAACAGGTGGTTTAGCACATAACTTTACTCAATCTGGCAAGAATAGTTCGTTCTATAACATTACTGGAAACCTTTCAACTTCAAAAGGTACAGTTAGCTATAATGGTATGACATTGACTCAATGCTTAAAGATAGAGTCTTCAACATCTATCAAGTTTAATATGTCTCAAGCAGGAACTTTAACATTAGTATTCAACAGTAACTTTAACGGTAAAATTAAAGTGGATGGAACTAATCGCAACGTTTCATCTGGAATCTTGAATCTAAACTTAAGCTCAGGTAATCATACAATCACTAAGGCAGATATGGCTAATGTTTACTATATGGTTGTAAACTATAGTGGTTCTAATAATAATAGTGGAAGTGGAACAGCACCAACACCAAGCAATCAGACACATAACTTTACAAGTTCTGGTAAAACAAGTTCTTTCTATAACATAGTAGGTAACTTGTCAAAAACAAAAGGAACAGTTAGTTATAATGGAATGACTTTAACTCAATGTTTAAAGATAGAATCATCAACTTCTATTACTTTCAACATGAGTCAATCTGGTACACTTACATTAATATTTAATAACAACTTTAATGGAAACATTAAGATTGACGGAAAAAATGTAAAAGCTACTAATGGTAAAGTCACAACTACATTGAATTCGGGAAGTCATCAGATTAAGAAAGACCATCAAGCTAATTTATATTATATGGAATTAAATTATGGTACTACTAAATCTTCAACTATGGCAGATGAAGCTAAATTAGAGTATGGATTATATCCAAACCCATCAAATGGAGTATTTACAGTTACAATTCCTTCAGACAATAGTAGACTAACAATCTATGACACTAGAGGAATGGCAGTTTACAGTGAAAACTTCATAAATTCAGGAGCACACCCTATAAATAGCAATTTAAGTTCTGGAGTATATATCGTTGTTGTTTCAGCAGATGATAATAACTACACTACTAAAATTGTAATTAAATAAATTACTGTTTTTTCATTTAAAAGGGGATAGAGTTTAACTCTGTCCTCTTTTTTATTAAAGTAAGGACTATAAACTTCCCTAGACCTTCTTTAATAAAAAATCTTGTAATTAAAGATTTTTGCCAAAAAGTTAAATAAGAGTGATTGTTATTAAAGACATTTTGTTTTTAAGAATATAATTAATGTGCAGTTTCACACAGTTATTAGCTATTTATAATAAAATTACGATAATTAGAAAACTCTAATTTACAACCTAACATATAAAGCACTGATTATTAGCGCCTTTAAAAAACAACATTCAGAGAAGCTTATTTAGGTGAAAGCATTATCATTAATAAGTTTTGAATAATATATTTTAACCCCAAACCCTAAATATTTTAGGTAATAGATATTTTCAATTTGCTTAATAGGGTTTTTGTTAACTTATTAGGCTCTGTTATTATTGACTTGTTTTTAGCATAATTTATTTTTTGCAGCGATTGTAAATGCATAATAACATCTTGTATTGAATACTTATGATTCAACATATGCTTTTTGTTTAGTGGAGTGTTTTTTAGAAGTTCAAATAATTCATATACAATCAACATACTAAGATGGTTTATAAACATCCAACCATTTAAAGATTCTTCTCTTTGCATATGAGATGTTGAAGCATCAAGTGTATTTTTTAGATGGTCAAAAAACTGTTCTATCTCACCTCTGCTTTTATATTCTGTGTATATTTCTTGAGCTGATTTATCGGTATTATGGATAAGTGCTAGTGTTCCCATTGATTCTAGTTTAGTATTGAACTTTTCTTTTGAATATTTTTCTGGAACTGTTCTTATTCTTTTCAAATAATCTGTTTTTTCAAGCTCTTTAAGCCGACTATCATAAAATAGTTCTATTGTTCTTTTCTCTATTTGCGTACTTTCTGTATGGAAGATAAATCTATTGTCATATTCAAAATAATTTCCTGATAATTCTAATTCTTTAAGTTGACTATAATCTATTAATTTGTTGTCTCTTTTTAATGGTATGACATATTCCATGTTTTTTAATTCAAGAGATGATATATTGGTCTCTGAATAAAAACCCTTATCTCCAATATAAATGCAGTTTCTGAGTCCACAAAGACTTATGATGTTCTTCATTGCTGACACTTCTCTTATATTACCAGGTAAAAGTCGATAATAAATAGGCTTTGAAGTAATAGCATCATATAGGTAAAGTAAAACAAATTGTGGATTATAATTCATATCCGAATTGTATCCTTTTTGAGACAATGAGATACCTTTAGAGTTAAGTGCTATATCTGTAGCATCAATTAAAACAGTTCTTTTTTCAGCACTCTTAGGTTGCATAAGGTTATGTATTGATTTAGCTTTAGAACCTAAACTATAAAGCAAATCACTAACCTTTTGGTCTGTCATATTCTCTTCCCAGTCTATCAAGTCAGAAATAGAAGAATGTTGTTGATGAAAAGGAATGTTCTTTAATGGAGATTTATGTGCTATACGACTATAAATCATTAAAACTATAAATTGCCATAATTTAGGGAAATGAAGTTTTAAATCACCTAAAATCCCTGATGCCTCAAGTGTATCTACAAGCCATTTGGAAAAGCCATACTCAAGAGCAAATGACTCTTTCTGATTAATAGTAAGTTTGCTTTTCTCTCTTAACTTTTGCTTATCAGACGGTATTAGGCCTTTTTCCTCCGTTATGCGTCCAATAATACCTAGCGACACCTTCTTTGACTTTTTGGTTTTTTTATCATATACAGATGTTACATTATATAGATAATATTTGTCACTAATCTTTTTCAATTCTGTGCCAGGTGTTCTGTATTTAACAGCCCATTCTGGATGTGGTGATTTTTTCTTCATAGATTACTTAATTAGGTAATGCAAAGAAGGTGCAAAAAAACTGTATAAACAAATATTTACACAGTTGTTTTTAAATTTATTACCTAATTTGTGTAGGGTTTGGGTTTAACTTGATAAGAATTAAAAAAGGGTGACTATAAAGCCACCCTCCCTGTTAAATAATAATTCTATGCAAAATTATTATTCCATTTCAATTTTAAACATTACATTATCTAGTCCAATAGTCATATTGGTACTCTCAATTTCCTCATCATTATATCCAAAAATAAAAGTCAAAATTCGTAAACTATTTGGATGTAGATAAGCACCTTCAATACCTTCAACCTGCCCAACGGTGTATAAGCCCGAGTTACCAGATGCTATAAAGTCAGCCAAATGCATTTTGTATGAATGCCACTCTCCATCTGCTTTCAAATCTACAGTTGGACTATTAGCACCATAAGAAAATTCTCCTGAAGCACCCCATCCTTTAGAATCCATGGTAAATATTTTAACTTGAATATTACCATTTTCATCTAGAATAGCCTCGTCAACCTCTTCAACTTTAACGTCAAACTCGAAGTAAACTCCAACAGGATTTGAAACATATAGCTTGAATCTATCATCATTTGATTCAGTACCCCATAAGTAGAACGATTGGCTATGCTCAAGATTAGACATCTTAATTTGTGCATAATTATTTCCACCATCTTCTACTATAGCGTCTGTAATTCCACCACCAATATTATTGCTTGCAAATCTATCAAATACCGGAGAGTGATTAGCATCCCAATCAGTAACCCAAAAATCTCCAACGAAAGCAAATGGTGCAATACTATTAACAATTCCGTTTGCAGAATGTAGTGCAACAACTCCATTAGCATCACCATCAATAGATAGTAATAACTGATTGTTTGATTGACTAATTATTTCTGCTAAACTTTCACCAACATATACCTCTGTAACTTCATTTAAATTAGCTCCTGAAATTGCGAAAGGTCTAATTTCACCTGGTTGAGGAGAACCTTTTTCTGGTGTGAATGATGCAATTGAAGGTAATAACACTCTAAATGAGTTTGGAGATTCAAAATCACCATCATCAGCTTGGAAAATAATTTTTCCAGTAGTTGCACCTGCTGGTACTTTTACACTCACATATTTACCGTCTTCATCTTCTTTGATTTCAAATTCATCGGCTTCAACATCACCAAATAAAATATTATTTAGCAAATCGAAAGCATAACCTCTAATTTTTAGCTCATCACCAATGTTTAAACTTAATACATCTACATTATCATCAATTGACTCTATAGATGGCAACAACAATACTAACTCAAATGGACTTTGAGATTTTGCCTCTTTCTCCATTCCGTAATCAGTAGTGTAATCATAGGTAACAACAATTAAATCTGTGGTAAAGTCACCATGGATTTTGATTTTTATAAAATCTTCACCCATATCTAAAATTTCATTTACCTCATCATTTATGAAAACAGATTTAACACGGTTTAAAACTGAACCTTGGATAGTTACTTCTCCGCCTCTACTTACTTCTTTTGGTGAAAAATCAGTAATTGTAGGAACTGGACTTGAAGATACTCCAAAAATTTCGGCAGATGTGTACACTTTATTTTCAAAAGTTAAAAAGATCTTACCTGTTGAAGCTTTTACTGGTACCTCAACTCTAAGCTTCTCATTATCTTGATCTACAATTTTAGCTTCAGCTGTTCCAATTGAAACTTTTTTCACATCATTTAGGCCCGTACCAGATATAGTTACAATTTGACCTGGGTATCCCGCTTCTGGCAAGAATGTAAAGTCATGTTTTATATCTACTGGGTCGGTAGATAGCCCTTCAGCCTCATCACAAGCTGTGAAAGCTATCATTGAAAATATGCCCAACAATGATAATAAACGAATTATATTTTTCTTTTTCATATTTTTATATTTTATCTATTATAAAAACTACTATAATTACTCTTCAACAATAAATCTAACATTGTCTACAAATAGTAATTTCCCAAAATTGCTTTCTGCAGCTTGAAGCGGAGGCTGTATTTTAACTCCTTTAAGGTTTGCCATTATTGGCGCAGCTCCAACCTCATCACCATTACCATAACCTGTGTATAGGTCACTAAGCTTTACTTTAAAAGTTTGCCACTCAGTGGTAACTAGGAAATCCTCACCATAAACATTAGCAGGCCCTTCCACCATCAATCTTGTTTTCTTATTATCTTTAAGATTATCTGAAAGTTTTAGATCTATGTATAGCCACACTTTTGAATTATCGTCATACTCTGAAGAGATATTTTCAAAATATAAATCCAAGTTTCCACCCCAGCTTGTATTTTCATCTTTAAATTCAAATGAATAATGCTTATTATAAGGTGGCAATCCTGAAACTTCTGTAGCAGTTGTCATATTACCATTTGGACTCATGCTTGTATAGTAGTCACTTTCTGAATCAAAATCCACAACTAATATCTCAGTTGCTCTTACAAATCCAGCTTGTGATAAATGCTCTGCACCTGTTTCGTCAATAATTTTAATTAAGTCTCCATCAGTGATGGTTGGTAAATTTTGTATGATAAAATTCTTATCATCTATCAATTCAAAATCAACTTTAACATCACCAACATATACATCAACAGCTTTGTACAACTCGGCACCCATTACTTTACAAGGCTCATTACCTAAAGAAGCAATTGGAGAAAATCCAAGTACCACTGGAGGCGACATAATCTCAATATATCTTTGAGCTAATCCTTGTTTTTGGAAAAAGAAATTTATTACCACTACATCACCCAAAGGTGCAGAAGTTGGTATTGTAAATTCTAAAGTTGTAGATGATTTTGCTTCAAATGGAACTATTGAAACATTATCACCAAGCATAATTTTAAAAACCTTGTCTAGGTTTTTACCTGTTACCGTTACGATATCTCCTGGGCTTGCAATAGTTTTATCAAGTTCTTGAATATTCTCATTAAGCATAGAGATACTTTCTTCCATAGGGTCGCTATTATCCATACATGCAGACATAATTACTGCCAGTGAAAGCAACAACACTATAGATTTGGATATATTTTTAAATATTTTCATATTTCTCTTTTTAAAAAATTTAATAATACAGTATTAATATCCAGGATTTTGAGGATATGGTTCACCTGTTGTTAAGTCAATTTGCTCAACTGGTATTGGTCTTAGCACATGATAATCTTGAACATTACCACTTGCTGGAATTGGATATCCTACACTTGGCAAGTGGTCGTTGATTCTAGCTACTAATTGACTTGTACCATCTTCTGTAACAGAACGTGTAAGGTCATACCATCTAGTAAACTCACCTGCAAGTTCTCTCATTCTTTCGTCTAATAACCAGTTTCTTGCTGCATCACTAGCATCAAGTGGTGGTATTGCTGCAACAAGTCTTTGAGCAGCTTGAGCAACTTCTAACTGTGATTTTTCAGGTGTAAAAGCGGCTCTTTCACGTACAACTGCCACTAAGTCTCTAGCTTCATCAGCTTTACCTAAATACATTGCAGCTTCTGCAGCATTTAAATATGTTTCAGCCAATCTGTAAATAACAATTGGTCTTACTGATGGATCTGGAGTTGTTGGTCTATCAATATCATTAAACTTATTTAATGAAGGATATATTGATAAATCTTGACTATTTGAACCTCCAAAATATTCACTTGGCTTAAATATTAATTTTGCATGAGCATTAGCATTAAACCCAGCTTCATAACCTGGTAACCAAATAGCGGTATCTCCCACTTGGAAGTTTGGATCATCAATTTCTGCTGCATCATTATATAACCATACTGTTTGGAAAGAACTGTGATATCTTGTATCATTTGTTCTATCAGCAAAAACATGGTCTAACATATAATCTGTAGGGCGTAGCCTGTGCCACGGACGGCCATAATAATAGTCTGTAGATCTTGATAAACCAGCTACGTGAACGTTGTAGTTTGGTCTATAATAGAAGCTTGCCATATTACTTCTCCAGTCGTCATCTTTTCCATTATTATATAATGGGTCAGCATTTCTTTCTACTGTAAATATAGTTTCGCTGTTATGCTCATTGTTTGGATAGAACATATCAAAGAAATCAGGATAAATCTCTAACCCAAATTCAGCTTGATTATCAATGATTGCCATAGCATCATCATAAGCATTTTGATAATCGCTATCTTCTTTAACTTTATTATTTGTAGCTTTTGCTAGATATACCTTAGAACGCAAATGTAAAGCTGCAGCTTTAGTAGCCTTACCTTTTACAGGTGCTCTATCTGGTAAATTTTCTACCGCATAATCAACATCTGCAAGAATTGCATCATAAACTTCTTTTAAACTATTTCTAGAAGCTGTAGTTTTTGCATCTTCTGCAAGCTCTAAAGTAAGAGTTACCTCACCATAAGTTTGAGTTAAAATGAAATACCAAAATGCACGTAGATAACGAGCTTGTGCAATAGCAAAAGTCTTATCTTTTTCGTCCATAGCTGCATCTGGAGCATACTGAACAACAGCATTACATGGATTTATTCCCTCAGTATACCCCCATGTCCAAGCCATTGAAATACCTGCAGAAATAATACCATCTCTATATTCACTTAAAACTGCATTACCATCTGGGCCTAATTGCCACTCATCTGTACCATAAGCAGTAAATTTAATTCCAGCTTCACTACCACCACCTGTATAGAATAACCTTAATGATGAATAGGCTGCATTTACTGCACTCTCAATTCCCTCGGCAGACTGAAGATAGTCGGTAGAGAGTTGAGATTTTGGATCTTCATCAAGAAAATCGCTGCAAGATGGCATCAAAATAAGCATCAATGCCAAAATTGCTATATTATAAATTGTTTTTTTCATCTGTATGAATGTTTTTATATGAACCATATTCTGAAATATATATTTACCATTATATTTTTTCATAATCGTGGTTTTTTATATTCAACTAATTATATCTCTCAAAATTAGAATGAGAAGTTAACACCAAAAATATATCTTGTTGTAGGTGGTGTACTCAAACTAATAGTTAAACTTCTATTTGGAATACCTACTGCATCATTTGCATACTCCCCTCTTGAAGTAGGCTCTGGATTAACTCCACCCTCTTTCAAATAAGGTGAGAAGAATGTAAATGGATCTGCAACAGAACCGTATACTCTTAATCTAGATCCTGTTTGAGCTAGATTCTTGAAAGTGTAACCT
>JGI24707J26582_10002496_pt1 | contig 13732 bp, 12 predicted proteins | sample BioPla1DNA1_FD_26582 | JGI IMG/M metagenome (IMG submission 26582) | reverse complement strand
CCAAGACAAATCACCGACCTTCTGGGAAGCTTATGTGATTTAACAAGTGGAAGCGGGGACAAAGGCACGCCCATAGTACTGGTTCAGGGGTATTTTGATAGCTATGCATGTGAGTAACATTTTGAACGATAGTTTAGCGATAGTTTAACGATTGTTTAACAATGGTTTAACAATTGTTTAACAATGGGTTGTAAGGGCGACTTCAGTCGCCGGTCTGTAATATAGCCGTAGGGGCGACCTGTGGTCGCCAATTTGTTGCTGTAAAGGCGACTTCAGTCGCCGGGTTTGCTAGCAAATGGTGTAGATGTATTAGGAGGTAAATTAGCTTGTCAGAGAAATCAAAAGATACAAGAGTAGTCGTAGGCATGTCCGGTGGTGTGGATTCATCCGTGGCAGCATTGCTTCTGAAGGAACAGGGATATGATGTAATAGGTATTTTCATGAAAAACTGGGATGAAGCGGATGAATTCGGATATTGTACTGCAGCCGAAGACTATGAAGATGTAAGAAGAGTGTGTGGACAGATAGGCATACCGTATTACACGGTTAATTTTGAGAAGGAATATTGGGACAAGGTATTTGCATATTTTTTGGAGGAATATAAAAAAGGTCGTACGCCTAACCCGGATATACTATGCAACAAAGAAATCAAGTTTAAAGCATTTTTAGAGCATGCATTAAAACTGGGAGCGGATTATTTAGCAACGGGACACTTTGCCAGGATAGATTTAAACGATAACGAATACAGGCTGTTGAGGGGCGTGGATCCCGGCAAAGATCAAACATATTTTCTGAGTCAATTAAATCAATATCAACTTTCTAAAGCTATGTTTCCCGTGGGACATTTACTGAAAAGCGAACTAAGGAAAATTGCGAAGGATAACAACCTTGTAACAGCCGACAAAAAGGANAGCACAGGCATATGTTTTATAGGTGAAAGGAACTTCAAAGAATTCTTGAGCAACTATTTGCCTGCACAGCCCGGGGAAATGATGACCCCCGAGGGNGAGGTAAAGGGCAAACACGATGGACTGATGTTCTATACCTTGGGCCAAAGAAAAGGATTAGGTATAGGCGGTGCAGGAACCGGTGAACCTTGGTTTGTGGCTGATAAGGATATCGAAAAAAACATACTATATGTTGTACAGGGTGAAAATCATCCCGATTTATATTCCTGTGGGCTTATGGCTATAGACTTGCACTGGATAAGCGAAAAACCGAAACCTTCTACATTTGAATGTACGGCCAAATTCAGATATCGCCAGAAGGATCAGGAGGTGANCGTTCATATAGAAGGGAANGACACCTGCAGGGTAATATTTAAAAACCCACAAAAAGCGGTAACCCCGGGACAATCTGTTGTCTTTTACGATGATGAAGTATGTTTAGGTGGGGCGACTATAGATAAGGTGTTAAAGACGGGATAGGCTTGACCCGTGAAGATCCACAAATGAAACAAACATAAAAAATTTGATTATAGAAACAAGAGAGTGAGGGATATACATATGAAAAACCCAATAGTTACAATTACGATGGAAGACGGAAAACAAATGAAGGCGGAGCTTTATCCTGAAGTGGCCCCCAACACTGTTAATAATTTTATATCTCTAATAAACCAAGGTTATTATAATGGTGTTATCTTCCACAGGGTAATACCGAATTTCATGATTCAAGGCGGGGACCCCAGCGGTACAGGTGCAGGCGGACCGGGCTACAGTATAAAAGGAGAATTTACAGGCAATGGTTTCAAAAACGATTTAAAACATACCAAAGGGGTTTTATCAATGGCTAGGACAATGATACCTGATTCCGCAGGTTCCCAATTTTTTATTATGGTAGCGGATTCACCGCACCTGGACGGACAGTACGCCGCTTTTGGTAAAGTGATAGAAGGAATGGAAGCAGCTGATGAAATAGTATCGGTAGATCGCAACCGTAACGATAAACCGATTATAGACCAAAAAATGAAGGAAGTGACAGTGGATACCTTTGGGGTGGAATATCCGGAGCCGGAAAAAGTATAAAATATCTTGTTTGAGACACTCGAAACGATTATTTGTTTCGGGTGTTTTTCTATGAATAATCAACACATCCTTAATCATAATAATAGAGCATAGCAAACAAATTATTGCAACACAAAATAAGAATAATTTTTGTGTTGGTTGCCAATAATTCAAAGGGCTCAATCATATTATATGAGGGTGTGTTATAATGAATAAGAAGGTTGAAATAGTTCTGGACTGGTTGCAGGTAATTATAATATCTTTAACGATTGCTATTGTAATAGAAAATTTTGTGTTCAGTTTTGCTACAGTAAAGGGAGAATCAATGTTTCCCACATTATCGACAAAGGACAGACTGTTGATAATAAAAATACCGTATATATGTGAACGGTTTAATAGGGGAGATCTTGTGATTTTCAACCCGCCTAATAGTTTGGAGCGGGATGAAATGTTTATAAAAAGGGTTGTAGCAGAGGAAAATGATCACTTTCTGATTGAAGACGGTGTTTTATATATAAATGGTGAAGCGCAAACGGAGGGTTATGTTTCTACAGGGAATTATTTGGCTCGTAATTATGATTATGTTGAAGGTACAGTTCCACCCGATATGTATTTTGTAATGGGGGACAACCGCAATAATAGTAACGACAGCAGGACATTCGGTTTTGTCCCGAAGAATAGGATTAGGGCTAAGGTGCTTATGAGGATCTGGCCTTTAAATGAGGTCAAGGCATTTATGAACTAGAAACCGGGGATTAATTATGATGGATTTAAAAGAAGAAATTATAGATTATTCCAAACACATTGGAATAGATTTGATTGGATTTACGGATGTAGGGCCGTTTGAAGATTTAAAGCAAATTTTAATAGAACGAAAGGAAGGAAACAAGTTATCAGGTTTTGAGGAAAAGGATATAGAGCTGAGGGTAGATCCTAAAAAGGTTTTGGAAAGTGCTGAATCCATAATTGTTATAGCAATGTCTTATTATATAGATGAAGAAAAATTACAAAACGATGACAAACCCCAATTTTACGGAAGTTTGGCAAGAATGGCATGGGGGAAGGATTATCATGTAGTGCTTATGGACAAGCTGGAAAAGTTAGCAGAGTTTATTGCCGGGGAATATGAGGGATTTGAATATGCATCTTTTGTAGACACAGGTCCTTTGGTGGACAGATATTTGGCAAATCGTGCCGGAATAGGTTTTTATGGTTATAATTCTGCCATTATAAATGAAGATTTCGGGTCATGGATATTTTTAGGATATATGATAACAAATGTTCCGTTAAAAAAGGACAAGTCCTTGAAGGATACAAACTGTCTGAAATGCAATTTATGCATTGAACATTGTCCGACATCAGCCATAGAGGGGCCTTATAAATTCGACGCTAACAAATGTCTGTCAAATATACTACAACAAAAAAAACCTGTACCGGAAGAAATGTTGCCGATTATCGGGGATAGAATATATGGTTGTGATACCTGCCAGGATGTATGTCCCCATAATATAGATATTAAAGAAATGACGGCCAAAGAATTTAGGCCGATGGAATTATATGACAGGATAGACCTAACACGATTATTGCAGATGTCCAATAAGGAATTTGACTTTTTATTCAGGGAAAACGCTTCGGGTTGGATAGGTAAAAAGGCGTTACAAAGAAATGCAATAATTGCATTGGGGAACTCAAGAGACAAAAACGCCATACCGCACCTCGAACCTTTGTTGAGAGATATAAGGCCGGACATTAGAAAGGTAACCATATGGGCATTGTATAATATTGATCCCGAAATAGCTGTAAAATTAATTTCTGGCATTCGGGACAGTGAAAAAGATAGGGATGTTTTAAAAATTATTGGTAGGTATTTAAATTCGAACAATAAAAAATAAAAATTACATTCAATTATAGCCTAAGGGGGAAAATACATGAATAGCAAGACAAGCGAAGTTATAAAACTTTTAACAAAGGAATATCCGGACATAAAATGTCTACTCGACCACGAAACTCCCTTTCAATTGTTGGTGGCTACAATATTATCAGCCCAAACCACAGATAAAAAGGTCAATGAAATAACTAAAGATTTGTTTAGGGATTACCCCACACTAGATGATTTCTTATTGTTAACCAGGGAGGAACTGGAGGAAAGAATAAAACAAATAGGTTTGTACAGGAACAAGTCCAAACATATTCTTTTAATGTGCAGACAGTTGAAAGAACAATTTGGCGGGGAAGTTCCCAATACCCTGGAGGATTTGACATCCCTGGCCGGAGTAGGAAGGAAAACAGCTAATGTGGTTTTAAGTAATGCTTTCGGTGTGCCTGCTATAGCGGTAGATACCCATGTTTTCAGGGTATCCAATAGAATAGGAATAGCTAATGCTAAGAATGTGTTAAATACGGAGCTGCAGTTACAGGAGGCTGTGGACAAAAGCTTATGGATTCTGACACATCGCCTTTTGATATTTCATGGCAGAAGGTGTTGTTACGCCAGAAATCCTAATTGTGATGAATGCATAATTAAGGAATATTGCGATTATTATAAANCAGCTAAGCCATAAATGGCATTATCATCGGTGCCGGGCACCAAGTTATCATCTTCGGGTAGGGACAGACGACTCTGTCTGCCCANAAAAATGCAGGAACAGTGTTTTTGCATACAGTCTGTTTTAGACCTTGGCATAGATTAATTATTTTGCTTAACTCCCTATGAAGGAAAATAAAATTTCATGAAGAACTGTTATATATAACTGTATTGATGGGAAGGAATGTGTTAAATGCCATACAAAGAGTTAGATAATAACAGTTTTGTTTTTTCACTGGATATAGGTACCAGGAGTGTAATAGGTATATTGGGGAAAAGGGAAAACGATAAAATAATCGTGGAACATATGGAAACTGAGTTCCATAAAAAAAGAGCAATGTATGAAGGGCAGATACACGATATTAACAGTGTGGCGGATGCCGCTGAAAAGGTCAAACTTGCACTGGAGGAAAAAGCGAATTGCACTTTAGATGAGGTGACTATTGCGGTTGCAGGGCGTTCACTTCAAACCAACAAGGTTACTGTCTATAGGGAAACAGACCCTATAAAGGATATAGATGCGGATCTGATTAACAGTCTTGAAATTGAAGGACTACAAAAGGCCAAACATGAGCTGGAGAAACAATCCGAGGAATATACAAGGTATTTTTGTGTTGGTTATACAGTAGTACATTATTATATTGATGATGTTATGATTACTGATCCTCTAGGGCATAGGGGGCATAAAATAGCAATAGACATTTTAGCAACGTTCTTACCACAGATGGTTGTGGACAGTTTGTATGCAGTGATTTCTAAATTGGGTTTGGAAATCAAATACATGACATTGGAACCTATCGCCGCTATTGAAGTAGCTGTTCCGGAAAATGTAAGACTGTTGAATCTGGCATTGGTGGACATCGGTGCAGGCACTTCGGATATTGCTGTTACAAGAGACGGTACGATAACAGCCTACGGGATGACATCCAGTGCAGGGGATGATATTACAGAACAAATAGCAAAGGAATATCTGCTGGACTTTGATGAAGCGGAAAAATTAAAAATTAACCTGAACAAAGAAAATCTCCAAAAATTTTCGAGTATTGTTGACATACCTTATGAAATAGAAAGTGATGAAATATTGAGGAGGGTTGAGCCTACAATCAGGAAAGTGGCAGATTTGATAGCCGACAAAATTATTGAACAAAATGGGAAACCTCCCAGCGCCGTTTTTTTAATAGGCGGGGGCAGTCAATTGCCTTGGCTCGATAGGTTCATTGCGGAGGGATTGAATCTTCCTAAGGAAAGGGTAGTGGTTAGGGGTATTGAAGCATTTAAGGACACAGTTTTAACTGCAACACCTATTTCAGGGCCTGAATATGTTACGCCNATAGGAATTTTAACTAAAACATTAAGGGACCGGGAACCGGACTTTATCGAAATATATGTAAACGAAAGGCGGTTTAAACTTTTCCAAACGAAAAAGCTGAAGGTAAAGGATGCTTTGGTTTTGACCGGGTTTAACCCTAGGAAATTGATACCTGAAAGGGGCAAATCCATAAACGTAAGTATAAATGGCAGTAAAAGGGTGTTACATGGGGAATACGGGGAGGCAGCCAAAATAATAGTTAANGGTGAAGTATGCAATATGGAATCCGATATAAAAAATGGGGATGCTATTAAAATTTACCCTGCGAAAGAGGGCAGACCAAAGACGTATTTGCTAAAAAATGTACTTCCGTTGCAAAACAAAATATTTATCAACGAAAACCCTACACCCCAAATATATAATTATGTTATAAACAGTAAAATAGCTACCCAAGATACCGTTATTGAGGATGGGGATCATATTAAATACGATAGCATAAAAAATATGAGTGACCTTTGCTTATATATGGGTGTCGATTATGGGGAATATATTTTTAAAATAAACAACAAAATAGCAAAGTCGGATCAAGATATTAAGAACGGAGATTATATTAATATTGAAAGAAAAACAACTGGACAAGATCTGCAAAAAAGTATAAATTATCCTAATAAAAAGACCGAACCAAAGGGTGGAGAAATTACAATCAAATGTAACGATAGCATAATAAAAATTCCCGATAAAAAAGACGGGGTTGTTTTCATAGATATTTTTGATTATATTGATTTTGACCGCAGCAAAGCGTATGGAAAACTGGTTTTATTGTTAAACGGGAGGAAAGCAAATTATACAGATTCCATAAAAACCGGAGACGAGGTAAGAATTTATTGGGACTGTTAATGTTATTGAATACTTTTAGTGGAAGCAAAATAGTATATATTAAAATGGGTTGAAATTGCCNGGGATTGACCTTAAGTTGTCCCGGGCAATGGAAGGTGGATTATACTATGAANGCTTCGTCGTCGATCGGCAAAAATCTGGCAAAAAAGATTCGTATAATTATCATTATTTCTGNCGTTGCAATATTCTTGTGTATAAATTTATATATTTGGCTATTCGACAGTTCCAAAATTTTTTCTAACATTTTTATTAACAACATCGATGTTGGCCAACTTACACCTGACAGNGCAAAGCAAAAAGTGAGTGAAGAATTGGAAAAACAGTTAGATGAATTTACAATACAACTTGTATACAATGATGATACCTGGGCTCTAACCTGCAAGGATATAGATCTGTATTATCTATTAGATGAAGGCATAGAAGAAGCCTATAATGTGGGTAGGGGAAANGGTTATTTTCATAAAATAAAAACAATTCTAAATTTAAGAAGAAACCCCCGAACCATCAAATTAATACCGAATTATGATTTATCGAGGGTGGAAGATAAAATCAGTGAAATTTCCAAAACAATTAATAAGGCGCCTATAAACGCCAAAATTGAAAGAAAAAATGAGAATTTCATAATTACAAAAGAAATTTTGGGCATGGAGGTAGATAGAGATATTCTGAAACAGAATATATTGGTTGCTATAAATAATTTCAATAGTATGTCGATAGATATAAAGGTAGGGGATACGGAACCGGGGATTACAAGTAAGGACCTGGGTAGTATTAAGGATCTGATTGGGGAATCTGTCACAATTTTCAACAGTCAGAACAAGGGCAGAACGGAAAATATTAAAATTGCGGTTAACAGTATTAATAACACAGTACTGATGCCGGGAGAGGAATTTTCCTTTAACAACAGTACCGGTCCCAGGAACGCAGAAGCGGGCTATAAGGANGCATCNGTTATAGTTGGCGGTGAATTTACAGTTGGAATCGGGGGCGGGGTTTGCCAGGTATCTACAACATTATATCGGGCTGCTCTCAAGTCCGACATGGAGATAACATCCAGGCAAAACCACGGATTGCCTGTCAGTTATGTTCCCATGGGCCAAGATGCGACGGTTGCCTATGGCTATATAGATCTTAAATTCAGGAATAACAAAGAGTACCCTGTTTACATAGAGGGTTTTGTCAGGGGTGGGGAAATACACATAAGGTTGTACGGCAAAAAAACTGACGATATATACGTAGACCTGGAATCCGAAGTGGTGGAGACGATCGAGCCCAAAATGCAGGTAAAAAAGGACGGAAATATGTACATATCAGAAAAAAAGATCAGCAAAAGCGGAAAAAGAGGCTATAGGGCTGTGACACACAAAGTTTACTTGCAAGACGGGCGGGAGGTAAAAAGGGAACTGGTAACCAGGGACTACTATCCTCCCAGGGATGGGCTCATTATAGAAGGTACAAAACAAGAATAATCAAATATAATACTACACATTTGGCCAAATAGGGTTAAATTCAAAGGGAGACGAAAAATGGAAAAATTACTATATGATAAGGACTGTGTTTGTAGTGTATGTAAATATAATTTTACTACGAAAAAAATAAGGACACGTCCACTCAGAATAAAGAAACGGGAAGATGACTTTAACGTTATATATAAAAACAATGTAAATCCGAATTATTACTATATATGGGTATGCCCTGTCTGCGGCTATGCCGCTACAGAGAGAGAATTTAACAATATTAGGGAAAATCAAATAAAAATGGTAAAGAAAATGGTCAGTTCTAAATGGAAGGAACGGGACTTCGGTGGAGTCCGCACCTTCAAGGAAGCGGAGGAAAGTTTTAAAATAGCATTGTTTATTGCACAAATATTAAAGAAATCAAAGGCATATACCGGTGGTGTTTGTTTGAGGTTAGCATGGCTTTACAGGGAAGTTAAAGATCCGAGAGAACAGGAATTTTTGGCATATGCATTAAAATTTTTCGAGGAAGCGTATCAAACCGAAAGGATAGCCGAGGCAGGCCTGGATGAAGTAACGTTAGCATATTTAAACGGGGAGTTAAACAGGAAACTCGGGCATTATAATGAGGCAATCAAGTGGTACGGTATAGCGCTGGAGCATCCCAACATCAAGAGAAAAAGGCAGATACAACTAAAAGCGCGGGAACAATGGCGCAGGGCAAGGGAACAACATAGCAGTGAAAAAGCTGTTGAATAGAGATGTTTTATTCATATAATTGCTATTCATCGGATAAGTATAATTAAGCAAAACAGGAAGGGTGGAATATAATAATGTCCGATGAATTGATACCGATTATTTTTATTCCCGGATTAATGGGCTCTATGGGTGGTGAAATGCTGGGATGTAAATGTGGCTGGGGATTTGGTGTAGCCGCCTGGGTTTACAGGCCATTTATAGGGCAACTGGAGAATCTGGGGTACACATTAAACAAAAATCTATTTGTATGTTATTATGATTGGCGGAAAAGTTGCAAAGATATAGTGGAGCAATTTCTCCGTCCTTTACTGTTGAAAGTAGGAGCAAAATATCCTGATCAAAAAATTGATTTGTTATGTCACAGTATGGGCGGATTGGTGGGACGCACCTATATCCAGAATAAATCATATGGTTATGATATCGGAAATTTTATGGTTTTGGGAACACCCAACAGGGGAAGTGTAGATGCGTATTATACTTGGAGTACAGGGAAAATGATGGAAAACAAACCAAACCAAACAAATCAATTATTTGAAATTATAAAAAAAGGATATATTTGGTTGATTACCAGAATGCTGGGCNTTCCTCTCGGTAAAGACAAAATTGAAATATTGCATAAAAATTTTCAAGGTCTCGGGGATTTGTTGCCTGCATATGATTATGGGTATGTACTATGCTATGAGGANGGAAATAATAATTATGTTTATATTCCGAATGAATATATAAAATACAAAAACAGTTTTATAAGTAATTTAAATAAAAATATAAGTATACTGAATAACAGGGTTAAAAATTTATATTGTTTCATAGGCACAGGCAGAAAAACTGATGAAACATTGGTAGTGGACAAAAAGGCAATGCTCAACAACAAAAGTGAGGATATAATATCTTCACTTGAAACAAGAAAAGGAGACGGGACAGTCACGGTAAAAAGTGCGACCATAGATTCTGGAAAAACATTTATGATGAATGAAGGGCATAGCGGAATTTTGACAGGTTCTATACAATATATTGCAAATATCTATGGGATTAAAGAATCTTTAATAGAAAAGAAAATTGTNGAACCTGAGGGGTATCCCCTNGGTATAATATTTAAAAAGTATATCGACATGACATTAAAAGACAGGANGGAAATAATAGGCAGGTTNATACAGACAGAAATTGTTACNGAACATGAATTTATTATGGAAGAATTCGGAAAAGATTATATATGGGTTATGTTCAGAAACATACCCTCAGGTAAATATATTTTAGAAATACTAGCAAAAGATGAGATAGATTATGACATTTTTGTAATAGGCACAAAAGTGGAAGAAGAGTTGACAGATGAAAATGTTAGGAAGTTGGATGAGGACAGAATTGAATTTTATTTTGAGGTGTAAGTGATCAGTTGGTCAGGGGCCGGTTAGTCGGTTGGTCAGGGATGTAAGGGGACTGCTAAAAAGGCCATGGTTCTATAAANATATCATAATTGTCATCCTAGGTGAGGATGTAGGGGCAAACCTATAGACCTATGTGTTTGCCTTATCCATCTTGGGCAGACAACCCTGTCTGCCCGGGGATTGGTAGGAGCAGACGACCCTGTCTGCCTGGGGGTGGACAGAGTCGTCCACCCCTACAATTTTTATTTATCATTTAATACTACCTGATGATACGTCTTCTTACCTTTTCTGATCATCAATGTATTATTTTCAAAAGAATCGGGCGTAATAAGGGTACCGATATCGGTTATTCTGTCATCATTTATTGTAATTCCTCCCTGCTGTATGAGTCTCCTGCCTTCTCCGCGAGATGGGATTAATCCTACCTTAGACAGAAGTGTGATAACATCCATGCCGCCTACAAATTCATTTCCGGAAATTTCGGTTGACGGTACGGAACCCCCCAATGCTCCTTCCCCAAATAGGGCCTTTGCGGCCTCATCGGCTTTTTTGGCTTCTTTTTCACCATGAACCAGTTTAGTAACTTCAAAGGCGAGAACTTCCTTGGCCTTGTTTATCTTTGCACCCTCTAGGGAGCTAAGTCTGTCCACCTCGTCCATAGGTAAAAATGTGAGCAGAGAGAGACAGTTTTTAACATCAGTATCCGCAACATTTCTCCAATATTGATAGAAATCGAAGGGGGATGTCTTATCGGGATCCAGCCATACCGCCCCTGCTTGGGTCTTACCCATTTTATTTCCCTCACTTGTGGTTAACAAGGTAAAGGTCATTCCATAAGCAGCCTCACTTTCCACTCTTCTAATCAAATCGGCACCGGCGATAATGTTCGACCATTGGTCGTCTCCGCCCATTTGTAAGCGGCAGTTATACCTTCTGTACAATTCCAAAAAATCATAGGCCTGCATAATCATATAATTAAATTCAAGAAAAGAAAGTCCCTTTTCCATTCTATTTTTAAAGCACTCAGCCGCCAGCATTCTGTTAACCGGGAAGTGCCTGCCTATTTCCCTTATAAAGGAAACATAATTCAGCTCTAACAGCCAATTGGCGTTGTTTTCCATGATAGCATTACCTTCCGAAAAATCAAGGAATCTCTTGGTCTGTTCAATAAAACATTCCCCATTGTGGGCAATTGTTTCAGGGGTCATCATTTGTCTCATGTCCGTCCTTCCGGAGGGGTCGCCGACCATAGCTGTACCTCCACCCAACAGGAATATAGGCTTATGGCCTGCNCTCTGAAGATGGGCCATAGCCATGAGTTGCACAAAATGGCCTACATGTAAGCTGTCCGCTGTCGGATCAAAACCTATATAAAAGGTGACTTTTCCCTTCCCAAGCATCTCCCGGACTTCATTTTCATGGGTAACTTGTTCAATAAAGCCACGTTTTTTTAAAATATCAAAAACATTCTCCACCATGGTTCCTCCTCAATCTGTTGATAATAATTAGACATAAAAAATAAAGGGTTACTTGTTTCCTTCAATGTTTTTAACGGTTATTTGTATTTTGGCTCATTATATCACATGTTAAACAAAAAACGCAATACTTGGCCCTCCCGCAATAGGATCAAGCTATCACAAGGAAGACGAATAGAATATATTTTTATGCCATCACCATGGAAGGAAAACAACCAGAACAGTTTCTGCCATAAGGGAGAGGATAGCATATTATATGATTTTCGTTATCGCTAAAACCATCAAGATAGCTCCGGACAACCAAGAAATATTAATGTTTGATTTTTCAACAAGTTTTCTGCCTATTAACAGACCTAGCTGAACAGCCACAATGCCGTAGAGCAGGGAAAGAAATATTACCCGGATATAGTTAATGCCTGCCAGGCTACTGCTAAATCCAATGGCCAAAGAATCTAGGGAAAGGGCAACGGCTAAGTATAGGGACTCCTTGGGACCAAGATCCTTGGATTTATTAAAATCCGCATTGGTTTCGTCAACATACACACTTATTATTAAATCAGATATTTTTAGTTTTACCTCCCCATTCGAAGTGGGGGTTTTTGCAATGCGGTTTTTAATTATACCCTGGAATAAATAGAATATACCTAAAAGCATTAATATTAAAAAGCTGGCTAGCAGGGTTATGCTTTCAGGTACTATTTTTTTTACCACTGATCCCAAGAATAAGGAAAAAGCAAGGAGAGAAGAGCAAGTAATATTGATAATGGCTGTGGATATAAACGGTATTTTTATTTCATTTGTTCCATAGGCAACACTTGCCACAAATGCATCTAGGGATAATGTAAATACCAACAATAGGGTTTCTACCAAAACGCCACCTTCCTTTCTAAGGACTGTTTGCTATGTTATGTAAATATTTCTACGGGCAACCATCTGCACCCACAACAGGGGCAGATTTTTGTTCCGGTCGGATTTAAATTACAAGGGGCAGACATTATATGATATTCAACTCCTAATTAAATGGTTACACAGATAAGTATTATATGTTGATTTTTTATACGTAGTATATGTTTAATCCGAAAGTATTTTGAACGGTGGCGGGGGTACCGACACGATATAATGTTGGCAACAAATAAATCAGGATTATGAGGAATTGTTATTGAAAATTTGGGAAATATAAAATAAAGTGGATTCAGGGGGAAAAAGATGAAAAGCATGTTTTTTTATGATACCGTCATAGGTAAAATTAGCATTATGGAAGCTGACAGCAGCATTATAAATGTGAGTTTTGTCGGTGATACAAATAACATACAAACTGAGGATACCGAAATAAAGGAAACACCTCTTCTGAAGAAGGCTGGAAAACAGCTCAGGGAATATTTTGAGGGTAATCGAAGGTATTTTGATCTGCCTTTGTTGCCCATCGGAACAAAATTTCAAGAAAGTGTTTGGAAGGTTTTGCAAACCATACCCTATGGGGTGACATGGAGTTATAAACAGGTAGCGGAAAGGGTTGGTTCGCCTAAGGCTGCCAGGGCTGTCGGCATGGCAAACAATAGAAACCCCATTGCTATATTTATTCCCTGACACCGCGTCATCGGATCAGATGGTAAGCTGGTCGGTTATGGCGGTGGGCTACATATTAAAAAGTATCTTCTGGATATGGAGAAACAAAACATACAGGGATAGCGGCGAAACATCCCTCACACAACCAGATGTCAGGCTGTGTGAAAAAGCATCTTTTTCACTTGTTGTCATCCTGAGACGTCAGACTGTGTGAAAAATGTCATCCTGAGCGAAGCGAAGGATCTCAAATGGCCTAAAAACGAGATTCTTCGTTACACTCAGAATTTGCATATGTTACCC
>JGI24707J26582_10002494_pt1 | contig 13735 bp, 11 predicted proteins | sample BioPla1DNA1_FD_26582 | JGI IMG/M metagenome (IMG submission 26582) | reverse complement strand
GCAGCTTTATGAGTGTTTAGTCAGTAATGCACACACAGTACCTAATACGAAGTACTGTGCTTTTGCATTACGGTGTGCTTTTAATCCTATTTATGGGTTCTTGTTACTAGATCGCAGCAGTCATCAAAACGAGCCTGATGTAATTGTGAGTCGAGCTGTGACTCTTCTTTTACGCCTTATCAAGGCTAAGGATACAGATACTTTCTACCACTCTCTGCGCGTCGCGTCTATCACCAAGGTACTCGGAAAAGGTTTGGGTTTATCAAGGCAGGAACTGATGTTGCTTAGATATGGAGCAGTGCTGCATGATCTTGGCAAGCTGGAGATTGATGGGAGCTTGCTCCAAAGTACTGCCATTCTCAAAGCAAATCAGATGGAGACACTCAAATTGCATTCTGTATATGGAGCGAGATTGTTGGAGAGCTATCCATCCTTGAGACCGTTTAGTATCATAGTCCGTTATCACCATGAGCGGTTTGATGGCGAGGGGTATCCTGAGGGCCTAGAGGGAGATGAGATACCTTTCCTAAGTAGGATCCTAGCCGTTGCTGATAGTATCGATGCCATGGCCAATCCTCGCCCTTACCGGCCTACACCACTTACCACGGAACAGATCATTGAAGTGCTGGAAGCTGAATCAGGCCATCAATTTGACCCACAGGTAGCCAAGCAGGCTATTTATCTGATCGGCCAAGGCGAACTTATTCTAGACGGTAGAATTCTGGCCATGGGCCAGGGGGCCTTGCAGGTGTAAGAAACGGGCAAAGTAATAAGGCGGTTGAGCTGTCTTCGGCCCCACGAAGACAGACAGCTCAACCGCCCTTTGCTTCATACAGCTAAACCTTGCTACCGGCTACATAACAGGCCTGAACCTCGTAATCATCGTTGAGCAAAATAAGATCTGCATCTTTACCAGGCAGCAAACTGCCTTTCTTATCTTCTATCCCAATGGCCCGAGCGGGATTGAGCGATGCCATCTTTACTACATCACACCACGAGATACCCATGTCTCGCAGGTTCCCCACGTTGAGATTTGAGGTAGAGGTGCTGCCTGCAATGGTACCGTCTGCCAGTGTGCAGCGGCCATTAGCTACCGTTATTTTGCGTCCGTCAGTTTTCTCATACTCACCATCGGGGAGCCCTGTAAACTCACCCCCATCTGTTACCATGACTACAGAGTCAACACCCTTGCACGCTAACAGCAGGCGAATAACGGCTGGATGGACNTGAGTCAGGTCTCCGATTATTTCACACATAACTCCGGCAGTAGTAAGGGCAGCACCTACTACCCCTGGCTCCCGATGGTGCAATCCCCTCATCCCATTGAATGTGTGGGTCACTAATCCAACTCCACTACGAAAAGCTTGGCAACTCTCTTCGTAAGTTCCATCGGAATGACCTATGGCCATGGCTACGCCTTGATCCCGGAGGAACTCGATCACCGGCGTGCTACCTGCAAGCTCCGGCGCCAATGTCACTAGTTTGAGCGCCCCCTTAGATAATTCCCAGAGCCGCGTAATTGCAGGGAGGGATGGAGGAATGATGCTATCTTCCCGCTGCGCACCCTTACGCTTTGGATTCAAAAACGGCCCTTCAAGGTGGATGCCAACGATATTTGCCCCATGGTAATCGTGGTCGACGATATATTCAGTAGCTCCTTCCATGTTTTTCAGGGGCTCAGCGGCTATAGTTGGAAGAAAAGATGTGACCCCAAATCTGGGCAGTGTCTCTGCCATTGCCTTAACTGCCTGGGGTCCGTCGGTTACTCGGTTATGGGCGACTCCGTGAATATGGATATCTATGAATCCTGGACAGAGGGTTAACCCCGACACATCAATTACCTCTGCATCGGTCGCATCGAGGCAGTCCAACTGCCCATACTTAAACGTGCCTTTATGGACCGCGGCAATTTTCCGTCCTTTCGTGATCAAGGTTCCCTCTGCAATTTCCTCATATGGGGTGATAATCCGTGCTCCTGTGAGGATTTTTGTCGTCATGATCTCCCTCCTGATCTACTTGCACATATAGATTTTGCTAAACCCCGTTCAAGGGGTATATTATCCATATTTCGCAGTAATCCTTGGCAGACTTGAATTATGGGCATTAGGAGAGGATCAATCCAATCATTGTCGAATGTTTGGTTAGGTACACAATCACCGATTCTTCCCATGGGCGCATAGCCCTTTGAGTGGAGAGCTGAGGAAGGAGGCAGGCTTCACAGTCTAAGACTGGGAGCTTTCTCTATGACTGATACTCAAACTAACATTCAAGAGATTAAGGATTTGGTAAAACGGTTTCAGGAATCCCGGGGGTGGGGGAAGTCCCATTCACCGAAAAACCTGGCCATGTCGATTAGTATTGAAGCGGCAGAGCTTATGGAAATTTTTCAGTGGGTCTCCATGGAAGAAGCTTGGAAGGTGAGGAGTTCAGACGAATTTGAGCATCTCCAGGAAGAACTGGCTGATGTCTTGATTTACTGTATGTCCCTGGCCAACCAGCTGGATATTGATGTGGCTGCAGCCATAGAAGACAAGATGCATAAGAATGCTCTTCGCTTTCCCGTGGTTGCGGGTCGCTAGTAAGTTACCCGGTAATCTTCCACTGGGTTTCTGTGTTAGAAATCCTCGCTTGTGAGCGTCAGCGAACGGGCGGGGATGATGTCAATGAAAGATAGTTGAGCAGCCTTGGAGAGCTGGCGTCCTACCATGGGCGGGGGGCCCATGTATGGATTTTGGACAAATTGAAAGAAAAAGAAGGGATGTATTTAGCTCGTGTCAAATAGGTAACCACAGGATAAATAGAGGGAGAAAAGAAATTCTTTTTTTATAGTCAGTTGTTGGACATCTAACATAAAGCATACCATGATCTTGGCTATCACATATGGCTACTATGTAAATGGTAGGATATTGGGTTGCTTACCACCTGCACAGGTGAGGGTGAGATGTCACTTAGTACAGAGAGGATGGTCTGCCGCATAGTGTAAGTAATGGTAGTATGTATCGTCAATTTCAGACTTGGCACTAACCCAATCAAATAGACCTAGGGAGGGATTTTACTATGAAAGGCATTTATTCAGCACTGCTGGGTGCTTTTGATACAGCAGGTAGGGTCGATGCGCGGGGTGTTCATGCTCTGGTGCGCCATAATATTGAGAATTGTCACGTGGACGGCCTTTATGTAAATGGATCGACCGGTGAGAACTTTATGATGACCACCGAAGCGAAGAAGCAGGTATTTTCCCTTGCCGCGGAGGCAGCCCAAGGGGAGATCCATATGATCGCCCACATTGGGTCCACCGTACTTGAGGANACCTTGGAGCTCGCTGATTACGTAGCAGGACTCGATTACGATGCNGTTTCCGCCGTGACACCGTTCTACTACAAATTCTCCTCAGAAGCGATTAAGGATTATTATCGAACCATTGCATCNAAAAGCCGTTTGCCGGTAGTTGCCTATTACATCCCCGCGCTAACAGGTGTACAACTTGATGTCTCTGACATCGAAGAGATTCTGCGTATGCCGAACATGATCGGGTTGAAGTTTACTTCCAATGACTTCTTTACCCTAGAGCGGTTACGATATGCATTACCTGATAAACTGATCCTCTCAGGGTATGATGAAATGNTGCTGTCTGCTGCTGTCCTTGAGACCGATGGCGCAATTGGCAGCACATACAATGTAATCGGCCATTGGGCTAAGCAAGTGGTGGAAGCAGTCCGGGCAAATGATTTGGCAAAGGCACGCAAGATGCAGCACCATATGAACGTGGTCATTAGCGACGTCATAGATGCCGGATTGTATCCGACGCTTAAGGAGATAGCGGCCCAATACGGAGTTCCCATCGGGGGTTGTAAGGCTCCGATGAAGCCCACGACAGACGCGCAACGGGAAGCCGGAGAGAGAATCTTCAATTATATTAAGAGTGTGGATGATCGTAGCTGACTAGATATGTGCCACCGAGCCGCCCACTACAGAACCTAGAGCACAAAAGCATATCGTACCGTCATGGTTCAAATCGAAAGAACTAGAGTTTGCTGGGAGTCGGATACGGGCACGTGAGTATGGTTTTAGCCCCAAAACCGATTGGGAGGTTACCAAATGACAGCTAGACCCACTTTTCTTGACGAAGTAAGTCAGCAGCCGGAAGTGCTTAGAAGAGTTGTTGAGTCATATGGGAACGAATTCAGGCCACGGCTTCAGGAAGCAGCAGATCTGATCAACACTAGGTCAATCGCTATCGTAGTAGGGATGGGCAGTTCATCCTTTGCCGGAGAGATCCTGTCACAGCGTCTGAATGGAGCTGAGCTTAGGGCCGTCACCTTCGACGCTAGTGAGCTCTTTCATTACCAACGGGGGATACTCGATGGTGACGTTGTGATGTTGGCTATATCTCAGTCCGGCGAAAGTGCGGAAACCTGTCTGGTGGCTGAGGCCCGCCCGCAGTCGGTACCGTTAATCTGCATTACTAATAATGAAGATAGCCGCCTGGGACGCATGGGCGATGTAGTTTTGCCGCTCCTTGCAGGCCACGAGGAAGGGACGTCCTCCAAAACATTTGTCGCAACTCTTTCTCTCTTACACCTACTGGCAGACGCAGTCTTGGGTGAGGAGCTACTTTCAGCTAGTCAAGCTAACCAACTTGCCCGGCACATGGATGAGCTAACGATAAGGCTTCAGGATGAGACCAGTGAAGTTCTAGGCCAGTTTGGTGATTTCGATTCTATAGTATTTACTGGCCGGGGACCGGGCCTAATTAGTGCAATGCAAGGGGCGCTAATTACCCAGGAGATGACTCAGATACCGGCGGCCGGGTTGAGTGCCGGTCAGTTTCGCCATGGTCCCATTGAGGCGGCAGGTTCTCATCTTGCCATGGTGGTGTTCGCACCTGAAGGCAGAACTACAGACCTTTTGCTGAGGCTCGCCCAAGATACAGCGGAGTTTGCCTCACCGACTTGGCTGATTACAGATACTACCGTTCAAGTAACTGAGGCAGAGGGACTTTTCGTTTCTCGCTTGCCCCACGTAGAGGAAGAGTTATCTCCATTGCTGTCTATTATTGGACCGGAGTTGCTGGGGGTAGCCTTGGCCAAACGGAAAGGACTAGAGCCCGGCCGGTTCCAAAAGATCAGCAAGGTCACAGATTTCGAATAGAGTGGCTGCATGCCTGCTTTGGCTTTCTCGATTGATTCCCCGCCCTGAGTTCCGTTGGCACAGAAATGAACATCGGGGCGGGAATCCCAGCCAAGGCAGGGTGTCACGCCGAGAGCGCTCATTTTAGAGAACATGTGACCACAAAAATCTCCGGAACTAAAGAAGGGATTTGCAGGTTCACGTCAAATAAATAATCAAGGGTAGAATAGACCTAGAACGGCAACGTTTTTTTTACAGCATATTTGTTGGACATCTGACATAAAACAAGCAAATCGTGTGGCCCTTAAGAAGGCGCAAGTTTATGGAGCTACCCGAACATGAGAAACCGAGACTGGTTTTTCTCTAAGGCTGTTGGACATCTAACATAGCGAATTACCCAAGTGCTCCACTTATAACGGAAAGGTAGGGATCAAAGAATGCAAGGCAGTCTAGAAGGCATCATCGTAGCACTTAGTACACCTATCACGGAAAAGGAATCCCTGGATAAGCAAGCATTGGAGAAGCTAGTCTCCCATGTTCTTTCCGGAGGCGTTAATGGTGTCTTCATCATGTCAGGCACCGGCGAATTTGGCCACATGCTCGACAGCATATGGGAAGAGAGTATTGAGTTCGTTGTAGATAAAGTGAAAAAGCAGGTACCTGTACTGGCCGGTGTTTCTGATATGGGTACCGAGCGGGTGAAGGAACGAGTTCGGCGGGCTCAACAGTATGACATTGATGGGGTTGTAGTGACATCCAGCTATTTTTACGGTCTGTCTGATCCTAGATCTATCATGATGCACTTTACCGAGATCGCAGACTATAGTAAGGTTCCAGTGGTGATGTATGAGCACCCCGGAATTACTGGAATATCCATGGGTCTGACGGAGATCCTCGAGCTGCAGAAGCATCCCAATATAGCTGGTATTAAGGACAGTAGTGGTGATTTTGCCCGTTTTCACCAGCTGCTTATGGAAAAAGATCCTGATTTTAGGGTTTTCCAGGGTTCTGATGTTCTTGTGGGCGTAAGTGCTATCTGTGGTGGCGATGGTGCTATAGTTGGCCTTGCAAATGTTATGCCTCAGCTACTTTCCGACGTCTATCAGGCAGGGAAGAGGGGCGATCTAGCGGCCTATAAGACATATCAAAAACGGCTTCTAAAGCTGACTGAGTTGGTTGTTCGGGATGGAACTATCACTGAGCAGACATACAATGCCGGTATCAAAGCCGCGTTGAAGGCATTGGGCATAGGTAACGGTCTTCTTACAAAGCCGTTCCTTACACCGTCTGATGAGGAAGTCAAGAAGGCTAGCGAGATATTGCAGGAGCTTGGTATGCCCGTCAAAATGTAACAGAAATGAGCAAGGAAGAACCTGGTATTCTAGTTATGGCAGTTTCGATGAGACCCGTTGTTTGGCACATCCGTCGGGAAGCCGACGGGCACAAGTTAGCGCCTAAGGAGGCACCTGATGAAGAACCTTAAAGTGGAAGTAGCCTATCGAGCTGCCATGGCCCAGCTGCGCAACTTCATTGAGAAAAACGAACTTAGGCCAGGCGATCGTCTTCCGACTGAAACTGAGCTTGCTCAGACCATGGGTATTAGTAGAGGAACTGTGCGAGAGGCCCTCAAAGCTTTGGAAGCCCTTGGTATTGTCGAGACCAAGCGTGGTGAAGGTATGTTTGTCCAGGCTTTCTCTTTTCAGACCATTCTTCGCAACATACCTTGTAGCATCGTTTTCAACCCTAGAGAGTTGCTGGAGCTGCTTGAGGTGAGAAAAGCTCTGGAATGCCAATTTGTTCGTAGCATAGCCACGGAGTTGACTGAGCATAAGCAGGCAAAACTGCGGGAATATTTGGCAGCAATGAAAGAGTGTGTATCGACAGGCGACGTAATTGGCAATCGAGAAGTAGATTACGTGTTTCACAACGAGCTATATTCAGATCTAGGGAATGGCCTCTTGCTGGAGCTAATCAACACGTTCGTAGAGTTTATGAACGAAGCAGGCATAGGAGCTACGACGGATACTGATCTTCGAGAGAACTATGAAGCACACCTTCGGTTAATTCAAGCCATTGAAGACGGAGATCCGGATAGGACCAGCCAATGTATGGCTGACCATTTTGCCCATGCCGAGAAGAGGGTTAAGCGGTATCTTGAGAATCTGGAGTGATGCTTTGGAGGCTAGACGGATTTAACGATTCAGTATGACTACTGTAGGAATGAAGGAGGGATATGGTGACTGGGTATGTTCTACGAAGATGTCTCTTGATGATACCTACTGTCTTTCTTATCTCCATTATCTCTTTTGCTATCATGCAGCTTCCGCCGGGGGATTTTCTGACCAACTATATGATACAGTTGGAAGCCTCCGGTCAAGAAGTGGACCAAGCCATGATTGAAGCGTTGCGCATGCGCTACGGTTTAGANCGGCCGATTTATGTTCAGTATTTCGTATGGATCAAGTCTTTCCTACGAGGTGATTTCGGTTTTTCTTTTGAGTGGAACCGGCCAGTAAATCAACTGATTTGGGAACGGTTGGCTCTGACGGTGGCGGTAACAGCGGCTACGATGCTTTTCTCTTGGGTTGTGGCGTTTTTAATAGGTGTGTATTCAGCTACCCATCCGTACTCAGTTGGGGACTACATGGCTACGTTTGTAGGGTTTATTGGTCTGGCCACACCTAACTTTATGCTTGCATTGGTGCTTATGTGGGTTGCATATTCGTATTTTGGGCAGTCTGTTGGAGGTCTTTTCTCTGCGGAATTCATAGATGCACCATGGAGCTGGGCAAAGGTATGGGACATGTTAAAGCACTTGTGGATTCCGGTAATCGTCATCGGTACCTCAGGCACAGCGGGCCTGATTAGGACACTGCGAGCGAATCTTCTAGACGAGCTGAACAAACCCTACGTGGTTACTGCTGTGGCTAAGGGGGTTCCCAAAATGCGGGTTCTCTTTAAGTACCCTGTTCGGCTTGCTCTCATTCCATTTATAAGTACTGTCGGTTGGAGCCTTCCGGGGTTAATCAGTGGAGAAACAATTACCTCAGTAGTGCTGAGCTTGCCTACTACGGGGCCGTTGTTGCTCCGAGCTCTCCAGAGCCAGGATATGTATTTGGCAGGAAGCTTCATTATGTTGCTTAGCATACTGACAGTTATCGGAACGCTGATCTCCGACATACTGCTGGCGGTGACTGATCCGCGTATTCGGTTTGATTAGAAGGGGGGCTATCAGATATGACCCATGACGACACTCAGAATATCCCAGGTCAGGAAAGCAAGGATCACGAGATATACGTGGCGTCGCAATGGACGCTCATGTGGAGACGCTTCCGAAAACACCGTATGGCTATGGTTGCAGGAGTCGTTCTCATATGTATCTACTTGACTGGCGCATTCTGCGAGTTTTTGGCACCAAACGACCCCAATGAACACAATACTANGCTCGTATATGCTCCTCCGCAGAGGCTCAGGTTTGTTGGTGAAGAGGGTTTCTCATTGCGCCCGTTTGTCTATGGGTANAAAAGTCAGCGGGATCCCGTNACTCTGCAACGTGTCCATACGATTAACAAGGAGGATGTCAGGCCCATTCGATTTTTCGTTCGGGGACATTCGTACCGTCTCTTGGGGTTATTTGAGACTGATATCCATCTTTTCGGTATCGATGAGGGAAAAGTGTTTCTTCTTGGAACAGACCGGCTAGGTAGAGACATGCTCTCTAGGATCCTATACGGAACACGTATTTCCACATCTATAGGCCTTATTGGAGTATTTTTCAGCCTCATTCTCGGAATCATCATCGGAGGGATATCGGGGTATTACGGGGGTGTAGTGGACACCGTGATTCAGCGTTTGATTGAGGTGCTGCGCAGTATACCTACGATTCCTCTGTGGATGGGTCTTAGCGCCGCTCTTCCTCCCCATTGGCCACCACTACGTGTATATTTTGGCATAACCATAATTCTGTCGCTCATTGGGTGGACAGGATTAGCCAGAGTGGTTCGCAGCAAATTCATCTCGCTCCGGGAAGAGGAGTTCGTTATGGCGGCCAAGATCGGCGGTACTAAGGAGATTCGGATNATTACCCATCACATGGTACCGTCGTTCATGAGCCACATAATTGCTTCTGTTACGTTGTCTATTCCCGGTATGATTCTCGGTGAAACATCCCTGAGCTTCTTGGGCTTAGGCTTGCGTTCTCCAGTTATTAGCTGGGGAGTGCTAATGCAGGAAGCACAGAACGTACAGACCGTCGCCTTATACCCTTGGTTGCTTTTGCCAACGGTCTTCGTTGTCGTAACTGTTCTGGCGTTCAACTTCTTGGGTGACGGACTTCGCGATGCAGCTGATCCTTACGGGTCTTGGGGAGGTTGATAGCGTGAGCAAGCTACTGGAAGTGCGCAATCTCAAGACACACTTTGAGACCGAGGAAGGCACCGTTAAGGCGGTAAACGGAGTAACCTTCGATATTCACCGTGGGCAGACCTTGGGTGTAGTAGGGGAGAGTGGTTGTGGGAAAAGCGTCACAGCGCAGTCCATCCTGCGCATCGAAGGGGCACGGGGGAAGATTGTGGAAGGTGACATTCTGTTTTACCCGGATCCCAAAGGTGGCGACCCGGTAAATATCGCTAAACTTGATAGTGACGGCCAAGAGATTCGAGCGATACGGGGGAAAGAGATATCGATCATTTTCCAAGAACCTATGACATCATTTTGCCCTGTGTATACGATAGGAAACCAAATCATGGAATCGATCATACTTCATCAGAAAGCTGAAGCCTTGCAGGCCCGGGAAAGAGCCGTTGAGACCTTGCGTTTGGTAGGTATTCCCAAGCCAGAAGAGCGCATTGACGAATACCCCCACCGACTCAGCGGTGGCCTGCGGCAGAGGGCAATGATCGCTATGGCCTTAAGTTGTCATCCACAGCTTCTCATAGCGGACGAACCGACAACGGCACTGGATGTTACAATTCAGGCTCAGATCCTGGAACTGATGCGGGAGCTTCAACGGGAAATGGGAATGGCTATTATGTTAATTACCCATAGCCTGGGCGTAATCGCCGAAATGGCGCAGAGAGTAATCGTTATGTACCTGGGGCGCATTGTGGAAGATGCCGAGGTCAATGAGCTCTTTGACAATCCCAAGCATCCATATACACGTGCCTTGATGTACTGCGTACCCCGGCTGGGGAGCGGCATAGAGCGTTTACAGCCAATTCTTGGGTCTGTACCGGATCCATACAACATTCCAACAGGGTGTTCTTTCTACCCACGATGTCCCGAGTTTATTGAGGGCCTATGTGACGTCGAGGCACCGACACCGGTGAAAATTTCGGAAAACCACTCTGTGAGTTGCTTCCTCTATGGGAAAGGAGGCGCGGCTGATGGCTCAGGACATACTGATTAAAGTTGAGAGTTTGCGGAAGTTCTTTCCTATAAAATCCGGATTCTTAAAGAGGACCGTTGGTCAAGTGAGAGCTGTTGATAACGTTGATTTCTCGATTTATAAGGGAGAGACTCTAGGGCTCGTGGGTGAAAGCGGATGTGGAAAGACCACGGCAGGCCGTTGTATCCTGAGGGCCATTGAGCCTACGACGGGCAAAGTCACTTTCTATAAAGATGACCGGGCCATTGATATCACCCGGCTTGAGAAAGAAGAACTACGACGCACCCGTCAACACCTTCAGATGATATTTCAGGATCCATATGCTTCCTTGAACCCGCGGATGAAGGTTCATGACATTATTGCCGAGCCGATGTTGGCCCACGATATTGCTAGGGGCAGTGAGCTAACGGATCGGGTAGCAGACCTGATGACTAAGGTGGGATTGCCTCCAGAATATATGGTGCGATATCCCCATGCCTTTAGCGGTGGACAGCGCCAGCGAATAGGTATCGCCCGCGCCCTTGCGGTGGGCCCTGATTTCGTGATATGCGACGAGGCAGTCTCGGCCCTTGATGTTTCCGTGCAAGCTCAAATTCTGAATTTGCTGCAGGATCTGCAAGGGCAGTTGGGCTTAACTTATCTGTTCATCTCCCACGATCTAAGTGTTGTAGAGTATATCAGCAATCGAGTAGCTGTGATGTACGTTGGCAAGATTGTGGAGATAGCTGATACACGGGAGTTGTTTGCCCATCCGAAGCATCCATATACCGAGGCACTGTTATCGGCGGTTCCCAAGCCATCACCTAGAGTTGAGAAACAATACGAAATGCTGAAAGGTGAACCGGCCGATCCCAGTGCACCACCTACAGGATGTCATTTTCACCCGCGATGTCCGTACGCCTCGGATCGATGTAAGGAAGAAGTTCCTGAGTTACGACAGGCGAGTGGTGTTTCTCACGAGCACTTTGTGGCCTGTCACTATGCAGATACACTACCCTTGAAGGGAGTGATCAAAAAGGCATAGTCCATTAGGTGCTTAGAGGACAGGCGGGTCTAGCAGATCCGAAGTATAAGCCTGTAACTCCAGTGCCCGTGTAGTTGAGGCGTTGGAGAACTCTCAAATAGATCGGGAGGTGGTCATCGCCGAATAAGGAGAGTATTACTGCACAACGGGAGAACGCACTGTAGAGAACGTGAGTAGACAAGACAAAACTGGGAGGTTTAGCGATGAATAGGAAAAGACTAAGTATGCTTTTTCTGGTCGGGTGCATTCTGCTGACCCTTGTGACGGGCTTGGCTGCCGCAGCAGAGCCGGGGGCACAGCTTAACCTTGACGCATATGAAAAGCTTTCGGGCGTTTCTATCTCTACCTTCAATGAGGCACCGGAGTTAGCAGAGCTGGTTACACAGGGNGTCCTTCCACCGGTAAGCGAACGTCTGCCGGNNAACCCAGCGGTGGTAGTTCCCATCGAGGAAGTGGGACGCTATGGTGGAACTTGGAGACGCTACGGGCATCTTGATTGGGCGACATACGGCTATCTGCTCCACGAGCCACTAGTACGATGGGCTCCGGACGGGGTTACTGTTGAGCCGAACCTAGCGGAGGCTTGGGAAGCTAGTGAAGATGCAACCAAGTTCACATTCCGGCTACGCGAAGGGATCAAATGGTCCGATGGTGAGCCCTTTACAGTAGCTGACGTCATGTTCTGGTATGAGGATGTTCTACTCAACAAGGAGCTCACTCCAGCAATACCGACTTGGATTAGAACCGGTGATAACCCACCAGTATTCACTGCGGTGGATGATTATACTTTCACCGTTGAGTTTGATTCTCCTTACGCTCTGTTCGTAGAGCAGCTAGCGTGCAGTGGGACTCAGGTGTTTGCACCNAAGCACTACCTCAAACAGTTCCACCCCNAGTACGTTGATGAAGACGAGCTAACAGCCCTAGTCCAAGAGGCTGGCTTTGAGGCTTGGTATCAGTTGTATGGTAATCTCACTAACGTCCAGACAAACACAGATCTGCCCGTTCTCTATGCCTGGAAGCTGACCCGTGAGTGGGGAGCTGAGGGGCTAAGGGCAGAACGCAACCCATATTACTGGAAAGTGGACCCAGAAGGTAAACAGCTTCCGTATCTAGATCGCGTGGCAGTTTACTATACATCCGATTGGGAAATCGCGTTTCTCCGGGTAATTGCAGGAGAATCTGAGATGCAGGCAGTAGGTAGTAATCTTGCTGACTATCCTCTGTACATGCAGAATCGAGAACGGGGCAACTATCGTGTATACTTGCTGCCGGGCGTATTCCCAACAGAACCAGCGATGATGTTCAACCAGACTGTCAAGGATCCCGTCCTACGGGAGATCTTCCGTGATCCTCGTTTCCGGCAAGCCATGTCAGTGGCCATAAACCGGGAAGAGCTCAACGACCTATTCTTCTTTGACTTGGCAGATCCAAGGCAGGCAACTATTCCCGAGCCATCTCCTTTCTATGAGGATGCCTTTGCCGAGGCTTATGCGGAGTATGATCCAGAGAGGGCCAAGGCACTTCTAGATGAAATGGGCCTCGAGGTGGATAAAGAAGGATGGCGACTCCGTCCTGATGGTAAGCGTCTTGAGCTCACCATCGAAGCACGTCAGCCCGACGTGTGGGTGGATGTAGCTGAAATGGTAGAGAAGTACTGGCGCGATGTTGGCGTAGCTACTGTAGTGCAGGTCCGGGAANATGCTCTATGGTGGGCCCGGGTAGATGCCAACGAGCATCAGGTAGTTACCCAAGGGTTCATGACACACCCGCTCATGATTGGTAGCAGTTCCCTCAACCTGACCGGATGGCCTGCATGGGCACCGCTTTGGGCTCAGTGGATCTCTAGCGGTGGTGCCACCGGCGAGAAACCTATACCAGAGGTACTGGAGCTCATGGAACTGTGGGAGGAGTATAAGGGTACAGTAGATGCTGATGCCCGTAACGAACTAGGACGCAAGATGATGCAGATTCACGCAGATAATGTCTGGATCATTAATGCTGCAGGTCGAGCCAAGCCAACTGTAGCCATTGTTCATAATGATTTCCGGAATGCTCCCAGCGATTGGCTCTATGGGGGTCCCTACGGAATGGAAGGCGGGTTCCATCCCGAGCAGTTCTGGCTGGATCGATAGATCATGCTATCCTGGCTGGGGGGGGCCCTCCCCCCCTTTAGCATCTAAACGCGAAAGGGA
>JGI24707J26582_10002492_pt1 | contig 13746 bp, 10 predicted proteins | sample BioPla1DNA1_FD_26582 | JGI IMG/M metagenome (IMG submission 26582) | reverse complement strand
CTCTTATGAGGGACGTGGATTGAAATCTGCCTCCTCTGCTAAGCCTGACCCCTCTCTGGTGTCGTCCCTCTTATGAGGGACGTGGATTGAAATAAAAAATCACCCCCTTATATAGTATTATACACACTGTCGTCCCTCTTATGAGGGACGTGGATTGAAATAAATATAATACTGATTTGGAGAAATGGAAAGCTTGTCGTCCCTCTTATGAGGGACGTGGATTGAAATATTCCAACTATGGGAGGTACATAATATATGTTTAAGTCGTCCCTCTTATGAGGGACGTGGATTGAAATGCTATAAGAAGATTGGAATATACGACATCGTGGACGTCGTCCCTCTTATGAGGGACGTGGATTGAAATTCTTCGGTACTTTGATGGTGCATATGTCCATAAGTCGTCCCTCTTATGAGGGACGTGGATTGAAATTCCTAGTTTGTATACGCATATTCTCAGAGTTCCAGTCGTCCCTCTTATGAGGGACGTGGATTGAAATACCCGATAAACCCGATACAGTTGTAGCGCTATTTGAGTCGTCCCTCTTATGAGGGACGTGGATTGAAATGGGGAGTGGTGTGATAAGTTGTTAATGCTTAAAAGTCGTCCCTCTTATGAGGGACGTGGATTGAAATGTAATACTCATCGTCCAATTGATTGTGACACTCTGTCGTCCCTCTTATGAGGGACGTGGATTGAAATAAAACGTATTGCTTTTGATGGTATTAATATACACTGTCGTCCCTCTTATGAGGGACGTGGATTGAAATATTTTTAACCCTCCTGTGTTATTTAAAGGTGGAAGTCGTCCCTCTTATGAGGGACGTGGATTGAAATGCCAAGTGAACCGATTGGCGACGGAATGGATAAAGTCGTCCCTCTTATGAGGGACGTGGATTGAAATCCTCAATCCATTTCAATTTTCTGTTTCTTTCACGTCGTCCCTCTTATGAGGGACGTGGATTGAAATATCTATTGTTATGCACTGTAAACGGTGCTATAATGTCGTCCCTCTTATGAGGGACGTGGATTGAAATTAAGATGCTTACGGAAAATGCACATGGATATATGGTCGTCCCTCTTATGAGGGACGTGGATTGAAATATATCGTTTAGCTTTTTCTGTTCTCCTAATAATTGTCGTCCCTCTTATGAGGGACGTGGATTGAAATGATAAAATAATAAAGGAGGTGAAGTATGTTCAATTATGAAAATAAGCCTAAAGGGGATTTAACAATCCCCGAAAGGCTTAAATATTATCGTACATTAAGAGGCTTTACAAGAAAAGCCTTAGCAAGGCGGGCGGGCATTCCGCTTGCGACGTACGAAAAGTACGAATACGCTCAAGTCAAAGAGCCTAATGCAAGGCATTTGGCTAGGGTGGCAAAGGCTCTTAACGTCACCGTTGACGATTTAATCGGTGATGATTTTTAGCAGGTCGTCCCTCTTATGAGGGACGTGGATTGAAATTCAGGCTCTCCGTACTGGTCCGCCAGTACTGGTTGTCGTCCCTCTTATGAGGGACGTGGATTGAACCCAATTATTCATTAGTGCAGAGAAGACGTTTCCTTGTCTATTGCGTTCTCTGACGATTCCAAGACTGAGCCTTATATTTCTATAGAGGACAAATATCTTAACACTAGAAAACAAGAATGTTTAGAGTTTTTAAAATCCAACAGTTTCAATACTAGCAAAGAAATGATCATTGCAAAGACCACCATACTTTTTATCGACATTGATTGAAAAAAATTCTCCTATCTCCTATATGACTTCTCATATAATTATGTCAACCCTGACAAATATGAAGATTTTAAATTGCATAGCTTTTCAGATATAATAGACGTAAAGCTATACGAGAATGGCACCACAGTGCAAAAAGCATCCATAGGTGGAGCTTTGGTTGGGGGAGTTCTCGCAGGTGGAGTTGGAGCCATCGTAGGATCTCAAACCACACCAAAAGAAAAAGGTGTTTTGCAAATCAATGTCTGTTAAAATCACCATAAAAGATGTTTTAAATCCTCATATTCAAATAAATATAATTGACCAGAAAAAAGATCTAGAAGTCAAAAGAGGCAGTAAGAAATATCAATCTGCGATAGAAATGGCAGACCAAGTAATCGCAACCTTTTCTGCAATGAAGGAATCTTAAAGCATAACAACTAACCCTTAGCTTTTTAGCTAGGGGTTTTATTTTTTAACAATTAACAACATCTCATACTTTCATATGAGGCGAGACTATTTCTTCATCTTCGGCATTATCCGTTAAGAGCAACCCGTTTCGATTTAAGGGAATTTCACCCGCACCTTTATTTGTGCCCTACTCCTGTTGTGGTTTTGCCCACCGAGGGATAGTCGTTTGACACACTCCTATTCGGAGCTTCGCACCCAAACGCCTCACTTTTAGCACTTGATTTCAGACTAAGATTATGATATACTACTAATAATTATAATCAATTATTTTATATAATAAAATACTATTTTTTTGGAGGCTTATATGTCAAAAATTGCAGTAATGGGCTTTGGTGTTGTGGGCTCAGGAACAGTCGAGGTAATCTACAATTCCAAACAGAGTATAGAAAGAAAAACAGGAAAAACTATGGAGGTTAAGCATATACTTGATTTGCGTGATTTTCCGGATAGTCCTTATGCCGATAAACTAACTAAAGACTTTAATGATATACTTAATGATGTTGAAGTTGATATAGTGGTCGAGGCTATGGGTGGGTTGAATCCTGCCTATGATTTTTGCAAAGCTTGTTTATTAGCAGGTAAAAGTGTTGTAACATCTAATAAAGAGCTTGTAGCGGCAAAAGGTGCCGAGCTCTTGCAAATCGCAAGTCAAAATAACGTGAATTTCTTTTTTGAGGCTAGTGTTGGTGGGGGAGTGCCAATAATTAGACCTCTCCATATGTGCCTAGCAGCAAATGAAATTAACGAAATTGCCGGTATATTGAATGGTACTACTAACTTTATTCTAACAAAAATGATTAGGGAGAAGATGACATTTGATGATGCTCTTGCACTTGCGCAGGAATTGGGATATGCTGAAAGTGACCCCTCCGCAGATGTTGATGGCCACGACTCATGCCGCAAAATTTGCATTCTTGCGTCGCTTGCTTTCGGTAGACACGTGTATCCGGAGAATATTTATACGGAAGGAATCACCAAGATAACTGCTGAAGATGTTGAATATGCCGCAAGTTGGGGCGGCGCTGTCAAACTAATCGGATGGGCAAAGGCAGTTCGCAAAAATGGCGCAAAAGAATCCGATGTTGTAGCGATGGTATGCCCAGCATTTGTATCGTCGGATAGTCAGCTTGCTAGTGTTGACGATGTTTTTAACGGCATATTGGTTAGAGGCGATGCCACGGGCGATGTCGTTTTTTATGGTAAAGGTGCTGGTAAATATCCAACGGCTAGTTCCATGGTTGCTGATGTTATCGATGTTGCAAAGGCTAATGGCACATCACAGACATTAACATGGGTTGACTCCGATCAGGATTTTCTTCTTGATTATAAAGAGGCAGAACTTGCAAAATATGTTCGTGCTGAATGTAATAGTAGGGAAGATGCTGAACAGCTGATTGAACGTGAATTTGGTCAAGTTACATTGCTTTCAAGGAAGAATTGCCCTAAGAATGAGATTGCATTTGTTACACCCGTTATGACAGAAGGTAAAATTGACGATAATATCAATAAGTTAAAAGATAATGGCATGAAAATTATATCCACTATCAGAGTGCTTGATTATTAAGCCTATATAATATTTTTTAGGGAAGGCTATGTTATAAATGATAAAGATTAGAATCCCCGCTACTAGCGCTAACTTAGGCGCTGGATTTGATGCGCTAGGACTTGCAGTTAGTTGCTATAACTATGTAGGAATTAAGGAGTATGACGGAGTTAAAATAACATCAAAAGATAAACATAATATACCACTGGATGAAAGTAATTTAATATATCAAACCGCCAAACAAGTTTACGAGATTTGTGGTAAAAAGTTTAAAGGTTTAATGATTGAGCAGGAGAGCAACATTCCAATGACTAGGGGACTTGGGAGCAGTTCAGCATGCATTATTGCAGGGCTTGTTGGTGCTAATACCCTGCTGGGGGGTCCACTTTCCCACGATGATTTAGTCAATCTATCAGCAAAAATTGAGGGGCACCCAGACAATACCGCACCATGTTTATTAGGCGGAATTGTCACCGCTGTATTTGATAACAGTAAAGTCCATTGGGTCAAGCAAGAAGTGTGCGGTCATCTTGATTTCGTTGCTATTATTCCCAATTACACAGTGAAAACCCAAACCGCAAGAGCTTGTCTACCGGCGCAAGTATCGCACAAAGATGCTATATTCAATTTGTCGAGAGCGGCGCTATTTTCAGCATCAATTCTTACAGGGAAGTATGAGAATTTACAGGTAGCAACCGAGGATAGACTTCATCAGAATTTTCGGCTAAAATTAATGCCGAATGTGGGGGAAGTAATGCAAGTAGCCGAAAAACTAGGCGCATATGCATCTTATATAAGCGGTGCTGGTCCAACAATAATGTCAATAGTTGATGCGAAAAAAGCGAATTTTGTCACTGAACTAAGAGAAATATTAAATGAACAAGGATTAGATGAATGGCAGTTGCTAAAACTGAATATAGATAACCAAGGTACAACTATTTTATAGTAATATATCAACTAAAAACTAGGAGGATGAAACATGTTGCCAAGGATAGGAATCAGACCAGTAATTGATGGGCGCCAGTTCGGTGTAAGAGAGGATTTAGAAGAACAAACAATGCGTATGGCGAAGTCCGCCGCTGATCTAATATCAGCGAATGTTTTCCATGCAAATGGACAACCTGTTGAATGTGTTATTGCCGACACAACAATAGGTGGGGGAGCGGAGGCTGCCGCCTGCGCTGAGAAATTTTCTAAAGAAAATGTATGTGCAACCTTATCAGTAACACCATGCTGGTGTTATGGAAGTGAAACTATGGATTTGGATCCGCTTACGATTAAAGCCGTATGGGGCTTCAACGGTACGGAAAGGCCCGGAGCTGTATATTTAGCGGCGGTTATGGCGGCGCATAATCAAAGGGGATTGCCAGCATTTTCAATCTACGGTCATGAAGTTCAAGATAAAGACGATAGAGAAATTCCCGAAGATGTAAAAGAAAAAATTCTGCGTTTTGCTCGTTCCGCTATTACGGTTGGCACAATGCGAAACAAAGCCTATCTTAATATTGGCGGTGTTTCAATGGGTATTGCAGGTTCATNTTGTGATGCTGATGTGTTTCAAAAATACTTTGGACTGCGAGCAGAATGGACCGATATGAGTGAGATTATTCGCCGTATCGAACTTGAAATATACGATCACGACGAATATGAGAAGCTTATGTCATGGATAAAGGCTAATATTAAAGAGGGCGCAGACCGCAATAAACCTGAAAAGGCGCATTCACGAGAGCAAAAAGACGCCGAATGGGAATATTGTGCTAAGATGACCTTAATTTTCATGGACTTAATGCAAGGGAATCCGAAGCTAGCCGAAATGGGATTCGAAGAAGAAGCAAGGGGCAAAAATGCTATAGCTGGCGGATTCCAAGGGCAAAGGCAGTGGACGGACTTCCGCCCTAATGCCGATTTTACCGAAGCCATTATGAATTCCAGCTTTGATTGGAATGGCAAACGTGAACAATTCGTTTTTGCTACTGAGAACGATACTTTAAATGCAGTTACTATGATATTCCTACATCTTTTGACTGCTAGAGCATCCNTTTTTGCAGATGTTCGCTCATATTGGAGCGCCGAATCAATGGAGAGGGTAACCGGCAAAAAGGCTGAGGGTCTAGCCGCCAATGGTATAATACATTTAATTAATTCCGGTGCAGCGGCTCTTGATGGAACGGGCGAACAAAAAGATGAAAAAGGCAACCGCATAATGAAACGTTGGTGGGATATCACCGATGAAGATATAAAAGCATGTCTTAATGCAACTGAATTCACTCCGGCAAATGTCGAATACTTCAGAGGTGGAGGATTCTCATCAACATTTTCAACTAAGGGCGAAATGCCCGTCACTATGGCGAGAGTTAATATTATCGACGGAATCGGCCCAACTCTACAAATTGCTGAGGGTTATACAGTCGAATTGCCCGAAGATGTAAACAAAGTTCTACTTGATAGGACGGATCCAACTTGGCCGTCGACTTGGTTCACACCAAAGATTANTGGAGAAGGTGCATTTACAGACACCTATTCGGTTATGGCAAATTGGGGAGCTAATCACGGTGCGTTTTCCTATGGTCATATTGGCGATGACTTAATCACAGTAGCCTCAATGCTTCGAATTCCTGTTAGTATGCACAATGTCGAAAAGGAGCGCATTTATCGTCCTCATGCGTGGAGTGCATTTGGCACTAACGATTTAGAAAGTGCAGATTATAGAGCGTGCAAACATTATGGACCTATCTATAAGTAGATAAATTTAAGATTTAATATAATTATCTCCATCTAGTAGAATTTTTTTCTACCGGATGGAGATTTTTGTTTTATTAATTTGTAGTAATATTTAAGATTAAATCATCGTAAGAACATAGCCCAAGCGCATGCCAACGGCATGTAGCGCAGCATTTTTTGAAATCATCACTTGTCATGTTTCTTAAAATTCTATCATCAATTTCTTTATATGAATAGCTGTTGTTACTTTTAATCCCAATGTTTTTATCACAAAATAGTCTTTATGTAAGTCGTTTTCGTTACCTTGAGAGCATTGATTTTCATCATTTAAATTGGGACAAAGCAGACATATATCGTCGTACCCGCCAACTAGCACAAATCTTTGTGATGAATCCTTGGTTAAAACATTGATGCAACTTTGCATATTGCTAGTGAATTTTTCGCTATACCNCTCGCCTTTAAATAGTCGCATACATAGTAAATGGTGCGGTCTTAATTTATACATTGCGATTATAGCCCATTTTANAGGTGGCGTTATTAATAGCAATAGAAGCAAAATAAGCACCTANGATAGAGATTACATCCTTTATTAAAAAGGACGATGAAACCAAGAAAAACGATTTTATAAGGGAGGTCGATGTAACAAGTGAGAATTGAATTATGCCAAGAATGTGGCATATAATCAAACCCAATAAGCCTAAGGCGATGTTAATTAACTTATTGCCTGAATGCGCTTGCAATCCGCATAGCACGGCAAGGAAAAGGAATCCCCATATAAATCCACCCGTCATGCCAAATAAAGCACCAAATCCGCTGCTAAATCCTGCGAAAACCGGCAGCCCGATGGCTCCAACAAGAATGTAAATTGTAGTAGAAAACAGCCCTAATTTCCACCCCAAGACATAACCGCAAAGTGCAATTGCAAATGTTTGCAATGTTACAGGAATGCCGAATGGAGTCGGAATTGAAATTATCGATAAAACGGCTATTATAGCCGAGAACATCCCCGCAATGACAATATCTTTAACTGATAGTTTTCTTTTATTCATGTTATTTACCCCCCCTAATACTTACTTCGCCCGATGAAAGGCTCTTTATCGCACCATTCGCAGTTTTCACCGTCAAATGGCACTCATCATCAATTCCAAGTACTAATGCTTTTTCCATTTTGTTTGCATAGTGAATAGTCACTTCCTTGCCAATAATATTGGACCGCCTCCGATATTCATCTAAGAAGTTTTTGCTACCGATATTCTGATAATATTGCCAGAATTCATTAAGAATTTGCGCTACTAGCTTGCTTTTTGCTTCAGTATAATAATCTTCTTTTTCAAATATAGAAGTTGCAATCCCATGTAGTTCGCTTGGAAAATCTCCCCTCGGTGGTATAATATTAATACCGATCCCAACTACCGCATATTGCAAGCCCCCGCTCTCTATATCAAGTGTCGCTTCAGTTAGAATTCCACATACTTTTCTGCCATTGCAGAAGATGTCGTTCACCCATTTAATTTTAGCATCACACCCAGAAATCTCCTCAATTGATTTTGCGACTGCGACAGCGGCGGCGGTGGTAAGAAACAATGATTCCTCCGCTGTAATTTTAGGACGTAGAAGAATACTCATATAAATCCCCGTGTGAGATGGGGAGTAGAATTTCCTATTCATTCTGCCACGTCCCGATGTTTGCTCATTTGCAATAATTACCCTACCTTCAAGAGCGCCATTCCCAGCCTCAATTTTAAGCTGAGTATTTGTAGAATCGATAACATCACAGACTTCAATATCAAAATGTTTTGCATCACTTGATAAAAATTTCGCCACACTTTGTGCAGATATAATATCGCTATTAGTAGATAGCGAATAGCCTCTATTTTTAACACCATTAATTTCGTATCCGTCATCTTGCAGTGATTTAATAGCTTTCCAAACCGCATTCCTGCTAACATTCAATCGTTTAGAGAGATTTGTTCCCGAGATGTATTCACCTTTATTTCTCTCAAGTGCTGCTAGGACTTGTTGCTTTACATTCATTCTTTCACCTCTAAACTTTTTATAATAAATGCATTGTAACATAGAAACAAGCTATTGTCAACCAATTTTTATATCAAGGTGACAATAGCTTGTTTTATCTTAATTTATCTAGATTATAGGAAGTAACTAACGCCGTCTTTAAAGATATTATGCTCAAAATTCCCAGTGATGTTCTTATAAACATTATCGGATCCAATGCGCTCATTATGCGCCATCTTCCCTAGAATGCGGCCATCTGGCGAGGATATAGACTCAATAGCACAAACAGATGTAGACGGATTGAATTCTACATTGATAGATGGTTCTCCATCATTGTCAACATATTGTGCTACAATTTGCCCGTTCCTAGCTAAATCGTCGATTAATTCCTTCGATGCAACGAATCTACCCTCATCATGCGAAATAGGGAGTGTATGAATATCACCGACATTCGCCGAATATAGCCATGGAGATTTGTTTGATGAGATGCGAGTATTAACAAATTTTGATTGATAGCGGCTAATTGCATTAGATGTTAATGTTGCTCCACTTTGCCCAATTTTACGNTATTCTCCGTAGGGGAGTAGTCCTAATTTCAGCAATGCATTGAATCCGCTATTAATACCGAGCATTAAACCATCACGGTTATCCAGCAAGTCTAGAACTGCATCTTTAATTTTTGTATTACTTAGGAGTGAGGCAAGGAACATCCCACTGCCCTCAGATTTTTCTCCACCAGCGAATCCGCTTGGTAACACCATGATTTGTGAAGATTTAATAATGCTTTCTAATCCGTCGATTGAATTCTGCATTTCGGCAATATTTCTATCACGCATAACGAACACTTCGACATTAGCGCCAGCATTTTCGAATTCTCTAGCTAGATCGTATTCGCTATTAGTGCCAGTTATAATAGGTATTACTACTTGTGGTTTTGCTACCTTTATCGATGGTGAAATCTTTTTAGCATTATCGAAATTAGCCTGCTTAGCATCCGTGTTAGAATTATCAATTTTTGTTGGGAAGATCGGTTCTAATTTGCTTTCCCACGCAAATTTCAATTCTTCTATGCCAATGCTAAAATCATCGAATTTAATTTCTGCATTGTTCGTCACTTCACCGATCATTTTGCCATCTATTTCAGCATCTTTATCGACGGCTATAATGAATGAACCGTATGTGCCCTCAAATAGGACTTTGTCGGATAGGTCACATTTGAAGTCAAATCCAAATCCATTACCAAAGCACATTTTTGATATTGCTTCAGCGACACCACCATATCCAATAGCCCATGCGGACTTAGCAGTTTTATTCTTGATTAGCTCTTCTACTGTATCGAATACATTACGAACNCTTTCGAATTCGGGTACATTGTTTTCATCATAATCCGGTGTAAGNAGGATCACCTTGTCNCCGGCATCTTTGAATTCGGGCGATATAATATTCCCACAATTGGATGCCGACACAGCAAAGGAAATTAAAGTAGGGGGAACATCTATATCTTCAAAGCTGCCGGACATAGAATCCTTACCTCCGATTGCCCCGCAGCCTAATTCAAGTTGTGCCTTGAATGCGCCTAGTAAAGCTGAGAANGGCTTGCCCCAACGGGTTGGATTATCTTTAGGGTCCTCAAAGAATTCTTGAAACGATAGCCAGCATTGAGAACGAGTTCCGCCAGTTGCAATAATTTTTGCAATAGATTCGATAACTGCACTCATCGCCCCGTGGAATGGGCTTTGCTGACTTAGGAATGGATTATATCCCCAAGACATTAGCGAACAAGTNGAAGTATCTGCATTCAATACAGGCAATTTAGCCACCATTGCTTGAATTGGTGTNAGCTGATTTTTTCCNCCTAGGGGAGNTAGAACAGTTCCNCCGCCAATTGTAGAATCGAATCGCTCAGCTAGTCCTTTTTGCGAGCAAATATTCAAATCCGATATATGGGATAGCCATGACTGTTTTGAGTTAGTATGTTGCGATATAGGAGTTAATTCAGGTTCAGCTACATGAATATTTGTATGTTTAACTGCACCATTAGAATTCAAGAAATTTCTTGATAGGTCGACGATGGTATTACCTTTCCAGTGCATTGTAAGACGAGGTTGTTCAGTGACAACGGCAACTAACGTTGCATCTAGATTCTCCTTGTCCGCCTCTTTAATAATCTTATCAGCATCTTCTTTAGCAACAACGACTGCCATTCTCTCTTGTGATTCGCTAATAGCAATTTCAGTTCCGTCTAGTCCATCGTATTTAGTCGGTACAGAGTCCAAATCTATAATTAACCCATCTGCCAATTCGCCAATTGCTACCGATACACCGCCAGCGCCAAAGTCGTTACATCTTTTAATAAGTGTCGTAACTTCGGGCTTTCTGAATAGGCGGACTATCTTTCTTTCTTCGGGGGCATTTCCTTTTTGAACTTCTGCACCACAAGTAGATAGAGAATCGCTTGTATGCGATTTCGATGAGCCTGTTGCGCCGCCGCATCCATCACGACCAGTTTTTCCACCGAGAAGAATAACAACATCTCCCGCCGCCGGAGTTTCTCTTACTACGTTACTCTTAGGAGCAGCACCGACTAAAGCGCCTGCTTCGAGTCTTTTAGCTACATATCCATCATGATAAATTTCACTAATTTGTCCAGCGGCTAACCCAATTTGATTACCGTATGAACTATAACCGTTCGCAGCGGTAACGGTTATTTTCCTTTGAGGAAGTTTACCCGNAATAGTATCTTCAACGGGCATTAGCGGATTGCCAGCACCGGAAACACGCATCGCTTGATATACATATGAACGACCTGATAATGGGTCACGGATTGCACCACCAAGGCAAGTTGACGCTCCGCCAAATGGCTCAATCTCCGTCGGGTGATTATGCGTTTCGTTCTTGAACATCAATAGCCAATCTTCTTTTTTGCCATCAACGTCAACTTCGATATTAACTGAGCAGGCATTAATTTCTTCTGATTCGTCAAGCGAGTCGAGTAATCCGTCTTTGCGGAGTTTCTTTGCAGCTAAAGTTGCAACATCCATCATAGAAATTGGCTTTTGCTTGCTGACATAAATNTCTTCCCTTGTATTTATATAATCTTGATAGATTTTTTCGATATAAGGCGAGTCGATTTTGATATTATCAATATTGGTTAGGAATGTTGTGTGTCTACAATGATCGGACCAATAAGTATCGATCATGCGAATTTCAGTTATCGTGGGATTGCGGTCTTCTTCATTTTTGAAATAGTCCCTGCAAAACTTAATATCATCTATATCCATCGCTAGGGAATACTCTTCAATGAATGACTTTAAACCTTCATCATTTAAATCGATAAAACCATCTAGTTTATCGACTTTAGTCGGAATATCGTACTTTACTTCTAAAGTATCATATTCTTCTAGAGTAGCTTTTTTACTTTCAACTGGATTAATCAGATAATTTATTATACTATCGAATTCATCATCTGTGAAATTCCCCTTTATAATATAAATCTTAGCATATCTAACTAGCGGATTTTCTTCAGCTGCTAATATCCTAATACATTCTGCGCTCATATCAGCACGCTGGTCATATTGTCCAGATAGATATTCGGTCGGTATGATGTATTCATCATCTTTTAATTTGGGAAGTTGATAATAAACATTATCAACAGTCGGGTCAGAAAACACCATATCACTAGCTAAAGTAAAAGTTCCCTCTGTTACGTTATCAACGTCAAATCGGTTGATTACCCTAACATCCTCAAGGGAATTTAGCTTTAGTGCAGTTGTCAGTTCGGCTAAAACTGCCTTAGCCTCAGTGGCGAATTCTTGCTTTTTCTCAACATAAATCCTATAAACAGACATTAATCCAACACTCCTATACAAAATTCTTCGGTCGCCTCTACTATCTTAACATATAATACACTGTTTGGTAAATCGTTTTTTTCACCTAAATTCTTCACTTTAACAGGTGAATAATTGGGAGTATAGCCCTCTACCCATCCATCATGGGAGATAGTTTCAAATAAAACGGGATAGGTTTGTCCTACTTGCGTCTGTAAAAAAGTCTCTCTTGTAGAATTCACAGTATCAATCATAATTNTGCTTCTTTGCTCTTTAATTGATTGTNGGATTTGATTAGGTAGGGTAGCCGCCGGCGTTCCGCCCCTGATAGAGTAGGCAAATACATGAGCCTTAGCAAATGCTATTTCTTCGGCGAATTTTCGTGATTCTTCGAATTCTTCCGCCGTTTCCCCGGGGAAGCCTACCATTATATCAGTTGTAATAGCGGCATTGGGGAATGCGCTTCTTAATTTACCTACAAGCTCCGCATAGTCATTTGCGGTATAGTGCCGATTCATTCGCTTTAATGTGGCGTCACAACCACTTTGCAATGAAAGATGGAATTGGTCACATAATTTATCAAGATTTGCCAATGATATAATATCTTCATCACTTAGCAGCTCCGGCTCAATTGAACCTAAACGCACTCGCTCTATTCCATCAATGCTACAAGCAATACGTATAGCATCAATAAGCCTTAAGCCTATATCAAGCCCATAACAAGATAGATTTATGCCAACAAGCACAACTTCTTTATACCCCGAGTTAGCTAGCTCCTTCAACTCTTCCTCAAGCTCCGCAATAGGCTTCGATCGGATTGGGCCACGAGCAGTCGGGATAATACAATAACTGCAATGCCTTTCGCACCCGTCTTGGATTTTAATGAATGCACGGGTCCTTTCGTAAAAGGTAGAAACACTCATTTTTTCAAAGCTTTCATGATTTTCATGAGGTAATATTGATACAATTCTTTTGCCGCTTGCCATATGTTCTTTAACAAGATTCAATACCTGACTTTTATTCTGCGTACCGATTATAACATCAGCATCATTAAGTATTTGCGCATCTTCTGGAAATGCTTGTGGGAAACATCCGATTAGGGCAATGATCGCATTGGGATTGTTCCTGCGAAATCTTCTAATCATTTGCCGTGTTTTTCTGTCCCCATTAGCTGTAACAGTGCAAGAATTAACAATATATATATCTGAAATATCATTGGAAGATACGATGTCAAAACCATCACTTTCAAAACGTTGCCTTATAACTTGTGTTTCATACTGGTTCACTTTACAACCTAGTGTGTAGAACGCTACTCTCAATATTTTTACTCCTTTATCTGAAATAATAGACAAAAAACATAGTGATATATATGTTATTATACTGGAAATGAAAAAATATATCAATGATTAGTTGACTTAAGTGAAAAAAATTGCTATATTTATAGTATAAACAAAA
>JGI24707J26582_10002489_pt1 | contig 13758 bp, 13 predicted proteins | sample BioPla1DNA1_FD_26582 | JGI IMG/M metagenome (IMG submission 26582) | reverse complement strand
AAAATCTTGCTCTTTTATTGCTTTTTTATCATTTACATCTTCTTCCCTACTGTCAAAATCTTGTTCTTTTATTGCTTTTTTATCATTTATATCTTCTTCTATATCTTCTTCCCTACTGTCAAAATCTTTCTCTAGCTCTATGTTCTTCTCTATTGCTTTTGCTTCTAATTTCGGAATAAAATTGCTTTTAATATATTCAAAACTTGATTTTTGTTCTTTTTCTATTACTTCATCTATCAACTTTCTTATAACGTCATAAATTTTTTTAGCATATTCATAACGTTTATTACTATTTTTCTCTTTTCTCCCCTTCTGAAAAAAAGGTTTTGTTTTTTCGATTATTTTTCGCATTTTTTCATCTCTTATTTCTCCCTTTGTTTTTCCTATAATAGTATATGTCATAGCCCATTGAAGAAAAAGATCTAGCCATGGAATTTGACCTTCAATGCATTTGTCCTCAATTTCATTAAGTTGAGGAAGATTCTCAAACGCTAATAAATTTGAGAATTCTATATAAAATTCTAGTCCTTTTAGAAAATTGATACCAGCTATCTCTATGTACGCATCTTCTATGATATTTAGTATTTTAAATATCGTTTGACGATGCACTTCTTCTTCAAAAAGAAAATCATTTTTAATTTGATGAATTACTTTAAAGTCAGAAAACAAAATATGGAAAGCTTCATGAGCTATCCCACCTCTTGTATAAATTTTAAGTAATGTCCATTCTGTTATTTCTTGATCTAAATCTTCTTGATCTAAATTCATATATTCTAAAACCTTTTTTACGGCTGGCAAATTTTTAATGTAAGGTGAAAAAGGATTAACTTGCACCAAATTTCCATCTGTACAAGTTTTAAAAGAAAATTTTAATCTGTTATTATAATTATCTGTTATTCCTCTTAAAAATCTTTCTTCTCTTCTCTCATTTATCTCAGACATAAATAAATTTATGTCTGAGTTTTTTAATTTATTATTCATGGCAAGGCTGTTTTTGTAACTGTAATTACAGTTACAAAAACAGTTTTCCCTCCTTTTAATTTATAATTTTTGATAAAAGTTTTTGGATTTTCAACAAATCATCTAATCCCAAGACTACACCATGTTCTCTAAAAGAATTTTTATATAAAGAATTGTCTATCCGTGAATAAGCCTTGTCGGATAGTTTTTTAATTTTTATTAATGCCTTTTTCATGTTTTCATTTTCCTTTTTTCTATCTTTTTCTGAATACCATCTTTCTACAGCTTCTACAATTACATCATTCATGTCAATTCCCCTTAAATCTCCTTCATTCCTTACTTTTTCATACAATTCATTACTGATTACAAGTTTTAATTCCTTCATTTTACCATTTCCTTTCAGTTTTAGAATTTCATTTTCACTATGTCTAAAATCTCCTCGTAAAGTTCATTATCATTTTCAGCAATAGCACAAACAGTGTATTCCGCTGCTGTTATTATATTTGAATCTTGGGCTTGTATAGCCCAATTTACTATATCTCTAGGAGAAATTATTTCTTCCCTTTCTTCTTCTTTTAATTTCTTTTGAATTTTTCTGTAAATAAAAATAAGGTCATTTGCCGTTTCGGAACAAACTTTACTGTTATTAGAAATGAGGCGATTTATTTGCTCATCATCCAAATCATCTATTCTTACTTTCGATTGAAAACGATTGTATAGAGCTTTTGAAAGCTCTGAGGTTCCTGCATATCCATAATTCATGGTTGCAAAAAACCTAAAGTTTTTATGCCTTTTTATTACTTCGCCATTGTCCAGGCGAACAAATCCGTTTTCATCTAATAGTGAGTTAAGAAACGACATGTATTTGGGGTTACCATAGTTAATTTCCTCAAAAACTACAGCACCTCCTTTTTCTATTGCTTCTGCTACTTCTGACTTTTGAAAAACAAATTCCTTACCCAAAGGAATATATTTTCCTAAAATAAATTCATCTAAATTATTTGTACAATTTACAATTGCCATAAGTGGCAGCTGTATATCCCTACAAATAATCTTAACATTTGTTGTTTTCCCACCACCAGCAGGTCCATATTGTAACATTGAAATAGCTCTTCCTGCTGACAAAGATTTAGCAACAGGTATTAATTTTTTAGGCATTGCCATCCATTTTGGCAATACGGGAATTTTTAGCTTCATTTCCTCTGACATTTCCTCAAATTTAATATTGGGAATTTTTGCATTTATTATTTCTTCTGCTTTCGTTGAATCTTTTTTAAGCAGAAAAGCTCCCTTTTTACCAGTGATCTCTTCAGTATAGTCTTTCTTTATTTTTATGACATCCTGGATGATAGCTTCATTAGTTATTACATAGTACTTATTGTTATTCTCTTTTACAAACTCTTCATATATGTTTTTAAAAGGCATGGTAGACAAGGTATATGTACTCGGGGGTACTGGAAACATGCTTTTTAGTTTTAAACTATTGTCAATTATTGTTTTGTTTTTTTCGATTATAATTTTATGCAAGAAAATAGGTACAAACATAACGGAAGATATTTCTATTTTTATTTTAGTAGTTTTGCTATGCAACTGAAGTATTCCTGCCGAATCATTGTATAACACTTGAACAACATGATTGTCTTCGAGATATTCTAGATATAAATCGTTATCTTCTGTTTGCCCAATACTAAGTATATTGTCTTCAAACAATACATTTTCTATGGCTTTTATTATAGGGGCAGAATATTGACTCCCTTCAAAAAATTTGCCACTTTTTAAGTATTTTTTTTCAGATGCTATTTTAAATAAGTTCACCATTGAAAAGCCTCCTTATTTTTTTAAAAACCCTCAATATATTTTTTATATTATAAAAACAGAAGATTACTAAAAGCAAATTTTTATTTCAAGTAATGAAGGGCCTGTTGTTTAAACAACAGGCCCTTCATTACTTGAAATAAATTATAAAAAAAGTGGTATTATTAGAACAATAGCTATTAGTAAGCTAATAATTATTGTTCTTTTTGAGATTTTATTGTTTAATAGAACAATGGGTTTCATTTCCCATTGATCTTGTTTTATTTTTCTGTAGCTTTTTTGTGTTATTTTAAAAGCAAACATTGGTGCAACTAGTAAAATTGTACTTATTAGTATTAAAATCATTTAATTCCTCCTTACTATTCAGTATTTCAGTTATATATAATGTTTTATATAGAAATCAAGAAAAAAAACTAAACAAGTAGGGGGTGAACCACTTGTTTAGTTTTTTTAATTGGTTTAGTTTTTAAATTGGTTTTTTTAATTCGAGATGTATTTTTAAAAATTGGTTATTTTTTTAAAAATACATCAATTTTACAATACTCAAAATACCTAATAATATTTTGGGTATCAGTATTAACAGTGCTATACTACACACTATTAATACTATTTTAGGAAAATTCTTTCTTTCGCCCGAATCGCCCGAATCGTCCGAATCGTCTGAACCTTTGTATTCTGAATAACCGAAAAATGGGTTATTCAGAATTGTCTTTTTTTGTGACTCGGACAATTCCATTAATTCGTCTTTTTCCCTATCTCCATTTATTATGGAGATGGTTTGCGGAACAATTATTTCCGCAAACACATTCTTTACGTACTTCAAACATTTTACTGCCTTGTGTAGTAAAATGAAAAATACACAAGGAACTATTACTAGAATAATTAAAAATGCTACTAGCCTCATAAAAATACCTCCTTATATTTTAAAATCCCTTAATTATTTATAAATAATATAATTAAAGTATCTTATAAAATTCAAATTTTTATATGAAAAACCTACTTTTTAAAAAATCAAATCTCTTTTAAAACAAAAAAGACTATCTACTAACCTAGTTAGAAAATAATCTTTTACGAAATAATTTTTGGCAAAAATTCTTGATTATATTCTACCATGTTGCATCATGATAAAATATAATTTCTTGCTCTTCCCTTAACACTTCATAGTTGCTTATTGCTGTTGCTGTAGGCTGTGCTATGGCAAATTCATGGATTTTCATTTTACCCCTAAAAGGAGTTTTAAGAAAATATAAATCTACCTCTGCAGTAATATGTATTTCTACTTCTCCATTTATACCATCAGAACCCACTTCAAAACGATTTGTATCTATTGCATCTGTAATCACCGCATCTCTTATATGCAAGGGATTTATCAATATCTGATCGGGATTTACATGATACGCTTGATCCATACCACTTTTATTCTTTTCGTACAAAGTCCTTATATACTCATTATTTGCATAATATTTTCCTTTATAATTTAAAGGCTTAGAATTTGGATTATGTACTATTACAACTCTTGCACCATTTTGTGAATCATGATATACATATCCACATTCATTTACTATTGATAAAGCTATAACAGAAGCAAGGTTCCGTGTGTAAGTTTTATAATACATAATTCTTGCTATATCATAAGAAAACCCTAGAAATGATATAGACATAAGAATGAAAAATATTGTTACTAATATAATAGAACCTCTTTTATTCTTAATTATTTTCATTGTAATTTGCAGTAGGAAACCCATACCCTTTAGGATAGGGGAAAAATACTGCTAACACCTCTCTTCCCACAATAATTTTTTTTACTTCTAATCATCCACAGTAGATGGTCTCTCTTTTCTCATTGTAAAAGATGTTGTAATAANGTGTTCGTTTTTACTTCCAATACCATTTGGATTTAATATAGGAAATAAAAATTTATTATTTCCNGTTACTGTACATTTAAAATAGTCGCCCTCTGTAGTTATATCTATTTTTACATCTCCCTTTGTTGTTCCTATCTGAGTTGCCAATACACTGTTAGCTCTTTCTTGTGCAAGAGAGATATTGTGCCCCCCTGTTACAGGATCATATGCAATAGCTGTCCTTACCCCTTCATAAGCAGCAAGGGAATAAACTATTTTATTATGCATGACTTGAAATCCAGTTATCATAAAACCTAAAAGAAACAAGTATACCCCCAAAACCATAACCAATTCTACCATTACTTGTCCTTTTTTATTTTTTGCTTTTTTCACTCAAACAGCACCTCCTATCTTTTTCCTTTAAAATAAAAACATTAACCAATCGNACTTAATTAAATACGATAAAATACAACCCATTAAAATGTATGGTGTAAAAATATTTGTTTTTTCTTTTACTTCGTTTATGATAGATTTATTTTTTAATGAAAAGAACAAAAAGATGTTATTGTAAATGCTTTTAATTCTTTTGAAATTTAAAAGCATTAAAAAAATAGTTCCTAAAAATATAGAATAAATAAATGTATAAATTGAAAATTTCCAACCCATTAAAAAGCTAATCATCATATATATTTTTACATCTCCTGCTCCTAAAAATTCTTTTATCCCAAAAATACGTGGAAGAAAAAATAGGAAAAAAAAGTATGCACATGCCAATATAATACTGTAAAATAAGTTAATTTCTTTTGTTATAATATTTAATATAATTCCTGCTATAATTCCCATAACAGGAATTATATTTTTAATTTTTTTTGTCATAATATCATTTATCGTGGCACATGCTGTTATTATTATTAAAACAATGAATCTTATCATGCTTTCCTCCTGAACTTTTTTTAACTACAAACAATCCTTCGTAACGCACCAACTATTCCTTAACCCACCACTTAAAGTATATAAAAATTCCTGAAGTGGTGGGTTATTAACTAGGAAAGTTCTCTTAGAATATCGTCTGACTTTTCTTTTCCCTTTTGTCCTATTAGTTTAATAGACACCATAATAATTACTAAAAGAAATGCTAAAATAGCTATCCATTCAACTAGTGTTTGTCCTTTTTCTTCTTTTAGGAAATCTACAAAAATATTTTTTAAATTAAACATTTAATCACTCCTTTTTTAATATATTTTATTGTTTTTTTTAAATTTTCTCAAATTAATAACGTATTTTTATTTTGGCATAGATACTAAAACTATCTGCCTTCCCCAAAACTTTTACTTAAAAAGTTGTCATCAAAGTATCAACAGCAGGTAAAAGTATTAGCACTAATAATGGGGCAAACAAGAAAAGAAAAATCGGAAATATTAACGTTGTTGCTTTTTTTCTTGCTTTTTCTGTTATATTTAGAACACTTTCTAACTCTATTTTTTCTGCATGCCTTAGTAAAACATCTGTAATTGGAGTTCCTTTCTCTTTTGTTATCTTTATTTCAGCTATTAAATTATATAATTCATCTACATCATTTTTAAAAGCCATGTTTTCTAGTGCTTGTCCCCAATCGTTAGAATATTTTGCTTCATTTTCTACTTTGAGAAACTCTTCTGATAAAAGACCAGGTGTTTTTTTATTTATCTTTTTTATAGATTCTTCTATTGTTAATCCTGCAGATGTAGCATCTGCCAAAAGTCTTAGATACATTGGAAGAGTATCTTTCATTATCTCTTTTCTCTTTTTATATATTCTCTCTATTCTAGCTGTAGGCATAACATAGAAAAAAACTAATATTGATAAACTTATTAATAAAGAATATATACCTAAAAATAAAAACGTTGTTACCAGAACGAAAATTGCCCCAAATAAACCAATTATTTTCATTACCCCTATTTCTTCTGGTGTTACATTTTTTACATCAGCTCTAAGTAATTGTCTTTGAATAACTTCCAAACTTATACCTATTTTTTTTAGCAAATCATAAAACTTATTTGGATTTTTTCTTATGTATGGTTGAACATACTTATTGAAGTAATCCGAATACTTGTTTTTTTCTTTAAACTCTTCAAACACGCTATCTTCACTGAAACTTCTATGTCTTTCTATTCTTCTAATATGCTTGTTAGATTTTCTCTTATTTAAAACATTGCTAAAAATAACTCCTATTATTAATACTACAATAAAAATTACCAAGGCCATGTGAAAATGACTTGAATTAAGTAAAGAAAAAAGATCATTTAATTGAAACATCTAAACACCTCCTTATAATGTTCGTGACATTTTATCAACTATATATATTCCGAAAAACATTACCATGAATAACCCTACAAAAATTAATTGGTGTCCAAATGTTTCTAAGTATCCACTAAAATAATCTTTGTTTTGTAACATCATATATCCTATTATTAAAAATGGAGCAACGCTCAGTGTTCGCCCTATCATAACTGTTTGTGACATCAAAGATTTCCCTTCTTTTTCAGTAAGTCTTTGTCTTTGGATATTAAGAGCTATTTTATTAACGCTTTCACTTAAATCTGCTCCTAACTCTTTGTTTATATCTATACTTCTAGCACAAAGCATAAATTGTTCTGAACCTGAATTTTCTGCCACTTTATAAAAAGCTGACTCAATAGATTCTCCATACTTGTATCTATGAAAAATTTCATTTAGTAAAATTCTAGATTTTTCTGATAATGAAGGAAGATCCTTTACATCTTCTAAAGCTTGTAATACTGATCCGTTTTTTAAAGTTGAAGACATTCTCCTTAGTATCTGAATCAGTTCTGCATCAAACTTATCCTTTTCTTTATTTTTCTTGTATTCTATAAATGCCCGTGGCAAAAAAAATAAAGAAAAAGGCAATGGTGCAAAAGAAACAAAGGGTTGTTCAAAAATATAATATGCACCTATATATAAGACAACACTCAAAACTAAAATAATTATTACAAATGCTCTTGCATCAATATTTAATTGTGCACTCAATAGGTCTTTTTCGAGATTATTCAAAAATCCTGTTTTTTGCTTTTTGACACTATCATCTATATTTTCGTATTCTCTTATAAGCCTACTTGTTGCAGGCTGTTTCTTTTTTTTGTATATACCATATACAATTGCATAAACAGTCATAATTGCTATAAAAATTGATAGGGATAAAAATGTTGCATTTATCAAATTATTCGCCTCCTTTAAACATGTCCTCTGTGAGAGGATATTTTTTTGTCATAATATCATTTATCGTGGCANATGCTGTTATTATTATTAAAACAATGAACCTTATCATGCTTTCCTCCTGAACTTTTTTTAACTACAAACATTCCTTCGCAACGCATCAACTGTTCCTTAACCCACCACTTAAAGTATATAAAGATTCCTAAAGTGGTGGGTTATTAACTAGGAAAGTTCTCTTAGAATATCGTCTGACTTTTCTTTTCCCTTTTGTCCTATTAGTTTAATAGACACCATAATAATTACTAAAAGAAATGCTAAAATAGCTATCCATTCAACTAGTGTTTGTCCTTTTTCTTCTTTTAGAAAATCTACAAAAATATTTTTTAAATTAAACATTTAATCACTCCTTTTTTAATACATTTTATTGTTTTTTTTAATTTTCTCAAATTAATGATGTATTTTTATTTTGGTATAGATACTAAAACTATCTGCCTTCCCCAAAACTTTTACTTAAAAAGTTGTCATCAAAGTATCAAATGTTGCATGTATCAAATTATTCGTCTCCTTTAAACATGTCCTCTGTGAGAGGATATTTTTTTGCAATTAATTCATCCAAAAATGTAGGCACCCAACCCGTTGTTATGAATTTATTTTTTATTTTGTCATATTTAAAAATGTCTTGTAAGTAAACCTCCGATGATGAAGCATTTTTTATTAAAAAACTTTCTTTCATTTTTCTTTTTTTCACATAATCGTTATTAAATTCTGCCCCTTGTTTTCCAAAGCCAACTACCTCAGAAATTTGTGTTACTTTTCTGCTACCATCTGATAATCTTTGTACCTGAATAATTAAATCTATAGCACTTGATATTTGAGATTTGACAGCTTTCTCTGGAACTTCTAATCCCCCCATCAAATACATAACATACAACCGTTCTACCATATCTTTAGGGCTATTAGCATGAACAGTAGTTAAAGAACCATCATGCCCTGTATTCATTGCTTGAAGCATATCTACAACTTCATGACTTCGAACTTCACCTACAATTATTCTATCAGGTCTCATTCTTAATGAGTTAATAACGCAATCTCTTATAGACACTTCTCCTGTACCTTCTGCATTTTTTCCCCTTGCTTCTAATCTTCTAATATTTGGTTGAACCAACTGCAATTCAAGCAAGTCTTCTATAGTAATAATCGCCTCATTCTCAGGAATATAATTACTTAAAAAATTAAGCAATGTTGTTTTTCCCGAACCTGTTCCCCCACTTACAATTATGTTTTTTCTTCCAGTTACACACCAGCGAATAAATTCAGCAATTTCTTTCGTCATTGTTCCGAATTTAATATAATCCTCTACTGTAAATACTCGTTTTGAAAACTTTCTTATATCCAAAGTTGCTCCATCTGCTGCTATGGGTGGAACAACAATATTAACACGTGATTTGTCTTTTAACCTTGCATTAACCATCGGTTGTGCATCATCTACCCGCCTTCCTAATGGTTGTATTATTTTATCTATTAAGTTTCTTAATTCTTTTTCTCCATTAAATTTTAAATTAGTTTTTATCATCTTCCCGAATTTCTCTACATATATATTGTCATATCTGCAACATATAATTTCCGTTATTTCTGGATCATCTAATAAAGGCTGTAAAATTCCATATCCTTTTATATCATAGAGAATTTCAACAATTAAGTTTTTTTTCTGTATTTCTGGAATATTGTATTTTACTAACAAGTTTAGCATAGTTGTTTTTAAGAAGTTTTCATCAACCTCTTCATTAATTTTTGACATTATGTCATTTAATTCTTTAACTATTTCTTTTTTTATTTCGTAACAATCTTTTTGCTCAACTTTTTTGCTAATATAAGAGTCATCATTCTGTCTATTCATGTTTTGATTTTGTAATTTATTAAGTAAATATTCATTACCACCTGCCATAAAGGACACCTCCTATTATAGGCAAAGACAGCTCTTTACCTATTTTTTTAATTTTGAAATTATCAAATTTATTAAACTTTTGTTTTCTTTTCTTCTTTCTTTTCTTCTCTTTACCACAGGTAAAATAGTGTTTGCCACCTTTTTTATACCTATAGTAAAAGGATTATCGTTACCCATTACAAGGGTTTCTCCGTTATCGTTAGCTGCTTTGAGACTGCTTATTTTAGGTATTTCACCTATCAATGGTAATCCCAAAAAACTGCTTATTTGTCTTATATGATCTACATCTTCTTTCTTTACCTCGTTCATAAGTAAAGAAATCTTATTTATAGGAAACTGAATTTGTTCTAGTGTTTTTCTAAGAGTTAATATTTCAGCTACAGTAGCAACATCTGTATTGCAAATCATTATAACTTGGTCTGCAATTTCCATTGAAATAACGGTAAAATCTTTTACGTTATTCCCTGTATCTATAATAATTACATCAAAGTGTTTTTTTAAATTATTCAAAACTATTCTTACTATTTGCCCATTTATAAGAGCCGAATCTCTGTGGTTTGTTGGAGCAGCCAATACTTTTAGTCCACTTTTATGGTGCAACAAATAATATTTTTCTATCTCTTCATACGAAAACATTATGTCACTTTCATTCATGTTTCCTATACGCCCCCTTATGCTTCTAGCCCAATCTGACATAGTCTTGTTTTGCTTTAAATCAAGCATTACCGCTATATCTCCATAATCTATATCCATATCAACTAAGCAAACTCGCAGGGGATTATTGTTAACTTCAGACTGAGCATAAGTTACTGCTAATTCTTTAGATATAGAAGATTTTCCCACTCCACCTTTGGGGCAGTGAACAGCAATTGTTATGTTTTGGGGTATTCTTACTATATTGTTAGACATTCTTGCTCCTAAGTTTTGGTTATTGTAAATTCCTCCTATGGGAGTGTTTTGGTTGTTTTGCATTGAGTTAAAATTCTGATTATTATACCTTTGTTGTTTCATATAATTCTGAGTTTGGTTTTCCTCATAATTACTTTGCCCCATTTCAAATAAATTGTTTATTTGAAGATTTTGATCTGTGTTTTGGTGAGAAAAATTATTGTTTTTAAAAAATTTATTCTCTTGACTTTTATTTAGATTAGTCTGAGCAGTTATTTTTTCTATTAAATCATCTACGCTGTAAGGTTTTATCAATGTGCCATCTGCCCCACTTTGATTTAGTGCAACAATTTGAGATGGATCATTGCTTTCTACTACATATATAATTTTCGCAAAGGGAATTTTCTCTCTTATATTATTTATTACTTGCGTAGAATCTATGTTTGGGAGCATTACACTAGTACTTATTACTATTGCTTTATAAAAGTTTGCCCCACTACTTAATTTATTCATAGCTTCTAATAAGTTGGTAGATAATTCTATATTAAATTCTGGTCTAAGCATAAAACTAGAAGAAATCTGCTGAAACCAATAATTGTCATTTTCTATAAAGAGCACATTTGTTTTTTCATTATCCATTTAAATTCTCCTTTCTTTAATCAATGTGTTATTATTCCAACTCCCTTAACTCAACGTCATTAATTATTCCTTTATTTCTTAATTCACCAAAAGAAATTGAACCTTTTGTCTCTTTTTCAATATAGTTCCCATCAACATATGGTAAAACTGATAGTCCTATTCTTCCTGTTCTAAGAGTTAAATAAATAGCTTCCGCATGCTCAGGCTCTAAACCTAAGGTAACATCTTCTATTTTTCCTTGATCATTTTTTCTTACATCTACAATTGGCACGTTTTGCAACAGCAACTTGGTTATAGTTATATCTTTGGAATTTATTAAGTAGTCTTCATCGTACCCATTTTCATAAAAAACTTCCTGAAACTCAATAGGTAAAAAAGAAACTGGTATTCCTGCTATTTCCTGAATTTCTCCGTCTTCATCTTCCATCAAACTAATCTCAAATAAAGGAGATAAGTCATATACGTATGTACCATAAACATTCACTTTGTCACCTCTGTTAGCAGCATGACTAATACCTTCTTGATGTCCTACATCAATAGTAACAGCTTCCAAATCATATGCTGTCAAAATTTCATTACTTCTTAAATTCTCTTCCTTAGCCATGTCATATGAATATATTATTTTGCCTGGCCTTAATGTTTCCTTAACATAAAAATCTTCAATTTCCTTAAAGTCACTTATTACATATTTGTTAGTGAGAGAAGCTGAAACTTCCCTTACTAAAATTGTTCCATCTACTAGCATATCTGAAGTTATTTTTGTTCCTGCAGGAATTACATCATTTGCAAGATATACCTTAACATCGTTTGTTTTCAAGTATACGAATGTTCCAATAGCAACAATTATTGCTAACATCATAACAACAATAAACGACTTTGAATTACCTTTCCTATTTATTAGCTTTTTCATATTTACAAAGCACCTCCAAAATTATTAATTATTTAAAAACATTATATTTTGCTATTCCTAAAAAATCAATTTTTAAGGTTAAAATTATAAAAAAATAAGCCCCACTTTACAAGCAAGGCTTATTTTAACGAATTTTTGACAACTTATTTTAATAACATTATATCTTTTAAATCCTGGTCAGTAGGTTCTTGTACATCTAATTTATCTATTTGCACTAAAATTGGTTCCGATTCTTTGTAATCAAAAGTTCGAGACGATTTACAAATAAACCAACCTGTGGGGCATTTTGAGAAAAACTTTTTTATTGTCCTATCGTCAAGTCTTCCTTCTCTGCCCAACGCTGTAAGAATCAAATCTATGTCTTCTGCCATCGTCATTCTTCCTGCAAAAATCAAGTTTGAATTAGCTATAATAGATCTTGGCATTAATGATGGTTGTTGAGTTACACTAAAGACAAACAAACCAAGACTCCTTGCTTGGTCTAACATTTCTTCAAAAACTGATTGCCCTTGAATCCCTGCNAATTCCCCTGTATTCCCTGTTAAAATTCTATTTGCTTCTTCAATAATCAAACATGTTTCGTATTGATCATCAGAAAGAAAATTATTAGGACAATATTTTGCATACATATAAATTGATGCTGTTATAAATCCAAAAATAAAAGTCATGTTATTTGATTGAATTTTTCCAGATTCTAATACTACAACATCATCAGCTCCCAATAATTCATCGATAGACATTCCATCTTTTTGGCAATATAACTTGTACAAAACTCCATTTTCCCAAGCAAATCTACCTAATCGATCTAACACCTTGTCCACTGCATCTGTCTTGTCTCTACCAAACTCCTTGTCTTGTTTCTTTTTGTTTAATAGATTATAAGCATCTGCCAATGTTATGTTGGCACTTCTGCTAGTTATTTCACTTAATTCTTCTGTGTCAAAAACACCGTGTTTATCATATAAAGTTTTAAAAATATCTAGCAAAATAGTTACTGACCTAATTCCTAAACCATATGCTCGACAAAATACATCTATTAAAGTATCTAAATGAAATTCTGGGTCTACTCCATGTGGAACTTTTAAAGGATTAAGTTTTAAGGGAAACTGTTTAGGATCTCCCATAGAATAAATCCTAAATCTTTCTGGTTCAGTAAACTTAGCAAGCTTTCTCCAATCTTTTTTAGGATCCAATGCTATTATTCTTAATTTCTTTTTCTTCGGACCTCTCCTAACATTATTGGCTAGTTCTGCAACAAAGCGTAATGCAGTCACAGTTTTTCCTGACCCAGAACCTCCTGCGAATATTCCATGCATTAAAGATTCACCTGCAATCCTGTAATCAAAGGGTGTTCTATATCCATTTTTAATAGACCACCTATATCCAGATAATATTTTACCCATATAAATTTCCCCTCTTAATTCTGAAGGAACAGATAATTCAGGTATATTTTGAACATCTGCATAAATACCGCCATCCGTCAGCCTAATAATATGAGTATATGCTGTTACTTCATTTGCATTTAATATTGTTGTATATTTATA
>JGI24707J26582_10002487_pt1 | contig 13763 bp, 12 predicted proteins | sample BioPla1DNA1_FD_26582 | JGI IMG/M metagenome (IMG submission 26582) | reverse complement strand
GCTGCGATTTAAAGCGGAGCATGGATTGCGTAGCGAGCGCGACTAGAAACTGGATGTTGGAAATGGAGCGCTAAATCGCAGCAGTCTACAGCCGCTCACCTGTTTAACGTAAAAAGACTCTTCACTCCGTTCAGATTGACAATACAGTTCGCATTATTCTTTTAGTTTGACTTTCGTTTCTGTACGACTCAGCCGGTTTTGTGATATATTATTTAATAACACATGTGGCGGAGGGTCATACCATGCCCCAAGAGGATATATTCGGGATGTCCATAAAGTATGTTAAGGGTGTAGGAGAAGCAAGAGCCAGGCTTTTATCAAAACTTGGCATTTATTCTGTTAACGATGTACTTAATTTCTTTCCCCGTGATTATCAGGACAGATCAGTGTTAAAAAAAATAACTGAATTAGCAGACGGAGAGGAATGCGGTGTGCGCGCAAGCCTTGTTTCCAATGTAACCGAATCAAGACCCCGCAGAAATCTATCTATTATTAAAGCTTTAGTATCCGATGGAACAGCCTTTTTGTCGCTTACCTGGTTTAACCAGAGTTATATTAAAAATAATCTCAAAAACGGGGTTGAATACATTTTTTTTGGAAAAGTGAAAAGAAGCGGTATGCGACTGGAAATGAATAATCCTGTTATCGAAACGGCTGAACAATTTGGGAAAAATACTGGACGAATACTTCCTGTATATTCTTTAACCAAAGGCTTGACTCAAACACATTTGAGAAAAATAACCGAAAACGCATTAAAGTTAACCGGAGAAAGATTCGAAGAAACACTGCCGCAAGATTTAAGAGAAAGCTATAATCTCAGCCAGATTCGTTATTCATATGAGGAGATTCACTTTCCACAGAGTTTCCAGCATATGGTGCAGGCCAGAAGACGTCTGGTGTTTGAAGAACTGCTGATTCTTCAACTGGGACTTTTGAAATCAAAAGGTATAAGCCTTGAGCAAAAGGGAAACAAACTCAAACCGGTTGATATTAGTCCTCTGTTAAATAAACTTTCATTTAAGCTAACTTCAGCGCAGAAAAGAGTATTTGAAGAAATTTGCAATGATATGCAGTCAGAAAAGAAAATGAATCGTCTGATTCAGGGTGATGTGGGCTCCGGTAAGACAATAGTAGCAGTATTAGCGATTTATTTGGCTGCCAAAAATAAATATCAGAGTGCATTTATGGCTCCAACCGAAATTTTGGCAGAGCAGCATTACAGAAGTATAAGTCCGCTTTTCGGGGAGCTTGGTGTAAGTGTGAGGCTTTTAACAGGAAGCACAAAAAAGAAAGAGAAAGAAGAAATAAAAGCCCTCACCAAAGAAGGTAAAATTGATGTTCTGATTGGAACTCATGCAATCCTGGAAGATGATACCGAGTTTTTTAAGCTGGGTCTTGTCATAACAGACGAACAGCACCGGTTTGGAGTGCGTCAAAGGGCGAAGCTTTCTGTCAAGGGAGAAAACCCGGATCTGCTTGTTATGACTGCTACTCCAATACCCAGAACCTTGACGCTGGCTTTGTATGGTGACCTGGACGTATCAATAATTGATGAATTGCCCCCGGACAGAAAGCCCATTGACACCTATGCCGTTAATGAATCATATAGAGACAGGATATATAATTTTATCAGAAAGAATGTAGCCGATGGAAGGCAGGCATATATTGTATGCCCTTTAGTTGAAGACTCAGATGAAATTGAAGCTGAGTCGGCGGAAGGTCTTGCTGAGCGACTAAAGAACAATGAGTTAAAAGATCTGAGGGTAGGACTAATACATGGAAAAATGAAAAGCTCAGAAAAAGAGAAGGTTATGCGTGCTTTTGTTAAAGGGCAGCTTGATGTACTGGTTTCAACGACGGTTATTGAGGTCGGTGTCAATGTTCCTAACGCAACTTTAATGGTCATAGAAAATGCTGAACGATTTGGCCTTTCACAGCTTCATCAGCTGAGAGGACGGGTAGGAAGAGGTAAATATAAGTCATATTGTATTTTGATTAACCAAAGTAAAAGTGATGTTTCGAGAAAAAGAATGGAGATAATGACAAGTACAAATGACGGCTTTGTTATCTCTGAGAAAGATCTGGAGCTTCGGGGCCCGGGTGATGTGTTTGGTGTAAGACAGCATGGTTTGCCTGAATTGAAAATTGCAAATCTTTATCGTGATATAGATATTTTAAATGACGTACAGAAAGCTGTTAAGCAAATAATAGACTACAATCTGCTATCAGACGACCAATACAGACCGCTGGTCAAAAAGCTGGATGATATAATGAAAGAAAAGTTTAAAGAGATTTCTTTGAATTGACATACAGAAATTTTTATATACCAAGGAGATTTATGCTGCGTGTAATAGGTGGAACAGCCAGGGGAGTTCCGTTAAAATCCCCTGATACAAAGAATACACGTCCCACACTGGACAGAACGAAGGAATCACTTTTTAATATTCTGATGCCTTATATATATGATGCAAGGGTATTGGATCTGTTTTCCGGCTCAGGCAGCTTAGGTATAGAATCGCTAAGCAGAGGAGCAAAAGAGGCGGTTTTTATTGATAACAGCAAATACTGCAGGAATATAATAATTGAAAACTTAAAAAAGACAAGATTGGAAGAGTGTGCTACAGTAATGGCTCTGGATGTTTTTAAAGCAATAAAGCTGTTAGGTGGAAAGAGTGCAAAATTTGACATCATTTTTTTGGATCCGCCATATAATATGAATTTTATTGCAAAGACAATACAAAGCATAGATGAATTTGATATAATAGCGGAAGAAGGTATTTTAGCCTGTGAGCATCATGTTAACGAACAAGCCCCGGAGCGGGCGGGTAAACTTAAAAAGGTAAGAATTAAGGAGTATGGAGAAACGATATATTCCTTCTATGTAACGGATAGCCATGCATAAAGTAAAGGAGGAAGCCTTTTGAGAACTTTTGTATATCCTGGCAGCTTTGATCCTGTAACAAACGGACATTTAGATATAATTAACAGAGCATCAAAGATATGCGATAAGCTTATTGTCTTAGTATCAGTCAATACTTCCAAGATACCGACTTTTTCAATTGAGGAGAGGCTGGAGCTTTTGAACCTGTCTGTAGGAAAACGTGATAATATAGAAATCACAAGTTTTTCCGGCCTGTTGGTAGATTTTATGAGAAAAGTCAATGCGAAGACAATAATAAAAGGTCTCAGGGCAATTTCGGATTTTGAATACGAAATGCAGATGGCTTTATTGAATCATCATATGAATAGTGAGATAGATACTCTGTTTATGATGACAAGCATAGAAAACTCTTTTTTAAGCTCAAGTGCCATTAAGGCTGTGGCAGTAAATGGTGGAAAAATTAATGATTTTGTTCCTGAGCAAATCGCCGATATAATAATTAGAAAACTAAAAAAATAAAATGGTTTTAGTTGGAGGTCGTATCATGGAATTACTGGATCTATTAGAACAGCTCGAAGATATTGTAGAAAACGGAGTAAATATCCCTCTTTCAGGAGGAAAATGCCTTTTAGATAGAGAGTCTATATTAGAATTAATTCAGGAGATACGTCTGAAGCTTCCTGACGATATTAAGACAGCAAGACGCATTGCTGATGAAAAACAGCGTATAATAGCTGAAGCTCAGCAAGAGGCAGAGAATATTATTAGAAATGCTGAATCTCGAATTGCTGCTTTGGTAGATGAAAATGAGATTACTAAAAAGGCCTATGAGCAGGCTGAGATCATTATTGCAAATTCAAAGAAGAATGCAAGAGAAATACGACTGGGAACCAGAGAGTATGCGGATAGTATTCTTAATAAGGTTGAGGAAATTCTTGAAGATACGCTGGATGTTATAAAACTAAACCGCCAGGAATTGAAATAAAATTAATCCTCATCTCATTATTCTTTAAAAGGTATATTTATTGGGATAGCAATTGCTATCCCTTTTTTCGGTGTTATAATGCATGATTTTGTTACTGATTCTTGTGCAGAGAAAAATAAGCAGTTTTAATATTCCTGACTGAATTTTCAGCTGTTTTTACAAAGGCATCAATCGATTGACATAATAATACCATTATAATAGAAGTATCTTTTTAGCATGATGGTTATTATTGTAAATATGCTAAATATAAATGCTTCTGACATAGAATTAATGACGTAATTGTTCCCGTTATTAAAAAGTTAATGGACATTCAATGATAAGTTAAATGTCAAACGGTTGACATTTATTCATATGTTCCCTATAATAATAACTGAGACAAAATAATTATGTTTAGTATGGAGGCGCTTAATGGGTGACATTCTAATAAACAAAACAAACCATGTTTTAAAGAAAATATCACAAAAAACATCTTGGGCTCCCCAAATAATTCAAGATGTTGATGAAATACCAAAGGGAGATATGCCCGGAGATATAATTAAAATTGGTCCCAAGCATATTCAAAAGGCTCAATTAATTTTTCCGAAAATGCTTGAACTTGTCATACCGGTGCTCGAGAAAAGTCCGTTTAAACGTGCGGTTATAGCTCTATGTGGAGGTTCCGGCGTAGGAAAATCTGAGACGGCGTCCTTGCTTTCATATTTTTTAAACCAGACGGGTTTAGGGAGCTATACATTATCAGGAGACAACTATTTTCATAGGATACCAAGATATAATGATGCTGAGAGATTAAGAATTTTTCGATACAGCGGAATTAATGGCCTTATTTTTAATGGGCTGTATTCTCTGGAACTGCGAGATAAATTAAAAGAACTTCAGGAAAGCGGAAAAGACACGCATCCCGAGCTTGTAAAAGAATATCCCTGGCTTTCAACCTATCAGAAGGAAGGTAGAAGAGGATTAAAGAATTATCTTGGAACTAATGATGAGATTAATTTTAATGAACTCAGTTCAATTATTTATAAGTTTAAAAATGGAGAGTCTAAAATCTATCTGAAGCGCATGGGAAGGGAAGAAAGTGAATTATGGTATGATTTACTCGATTTTAGTGATAAAAATATAATAATAATTGAGTGGACTCATGGTAACAACCAGAATCTTCAGGGTATAGATATTCCAATTCTACTTAGCAGTACTCCTCAGGAGACTCTCGAACACAGAAAAGCCCGAAAGCGTGACAAAGGGGTTGACAGTTCATTTACGACTACAGTTCTTTCTTTGGAGCAGGAGCTGATAATGTCGCAGGCATCAAGTGCAAAACTGATTATATCAAAAGACGGAGATATAATAACGTACAAAGATTACATCAGAAAAATGATGCAGGATTGGGATGTGGAGGCTGAAAATGAATAATAAAGATATCAGGGCCACCCCAAAATCTCATATAGGATCAGGTCCTATGTTAAATGCATATCCAGATAGTATAGGAGAAAAACTGGATGATATCATAAAACTTTTAAAAATGCCTGAATTTGAAAATGCATTTGATTCTTTTTATATATTACCAAGCATTTATAATACGGATTTAGATCGCGGGTTTTCAGTTATTGATTATGACTTGAATGAAAATTATTTATCCTTAGAAGACCTTGAAGAACTGAAGAAAATAGGAATTAAACTTAAGCTTGATTTTGTCTTAAATCATTCATCAGTTCTTTCAAAGCAATTTCAGGATATCCTGAAAAATGGTGAAAATTCAAAGTATAAAGATTTTTTTGTTAACTGGAATAAATTTTGGGACGGTTACGGCCAAATGACGGATGAAGGCTACATACAGCCAGATGCCAAGTTTATCAAAGATATGTTCTTCAGAAAACCCGGACTTCCCATACTAAATGTTCGTATGCCTGACGGCAAAGAAGTTCCTTACTGGAATACCTTCTATCAGGAAATAAAGTATGAAAAAGTTGATGCTCAGGATCTCATGAGAAATATGGAGATTCAATTCTTATCTGCAGTGAAGTTGGCAGAAATAATAAATAAATCGCTGGAAGAGGGCAAAAAGCCCTCGGAAATTGAATTCGGTAAGTTCTCACGATATAGAGAAAGTGTAATTAATTATCTTGAATCCAGGCGCAAATACTTGGGACAGATGGATCTGAATATTAAATCTCCACTGGTATGGGAATTTTATGAAGAGACACTTAAGAAACTTTTTAAATACGGCGCGGAAATTGTCAGGCTTGACGCATTCGCGTATTTATCAAAGGAACCAGGGCTGAAAAACTTTCTCAATGAACCGGAAACCTGGGACATACTTGAAGGTATCAAAGCTCTGGCCGATAAATACAACTTAACGCTTCTACCTGAGATTCATTCAAAATATGAAGAAAGAATACATGAAAAACTTGCTCAAAAAGGCTATATAATATATGATTTCTTTCTTCCCGGATTGATTATTGATATGTTTGAAAGAAACAATAATGAATATTTAATTAAGTGGATAAACGAAATTCAAGAGAAAGAGTATAGAGTAGTAAATATGCTTGGTTGCCATGACGGTATTCCATTACTTGATTTAAAAGGACTTTTACCTGATGAGCAAATCGATAGTCTTATTAAGATGATTGTGGATAAGGGGGGCTATGTAAAGGATTTACATGGAGAAAAAAATATGTATTATCAGGTAAATGCCACTTACTACAGTGCGTTGGGTGAGGATGACAGAAAGCTTCTGCTTGCCAGGGCTATCCAGATATTTATGCCGGGCAAACCTCAGGTATGGTATCTTGACCTGTTTGCCGGAAAAAATGATTATGAGGCTGTTAGAAAATCCGGACAGGGAGGGCATAAAGAGATTAACCGTACTAACCTTACATTAGAGCAGAGCAAGAATGAACTGAAAAAGAATATTGTCCTCCAGCAGTTATCCCTGTTAAGATTCAGAAATACATATCCAGCCTTTGGCTTTGATGCTGAATTAGAAATTCCTGATACCGAACCGGCTATGTTAAGCCTATGCTGGAAAAACAACGGGTATGAGGCAATTTTGAATGCTAATCTGAAAGACTACACATTCAATATAGATGCAATTGATAATGAAGGAAAAACAGTCTGCCAATTCAACTCAGGATGATTTTCTGATCCATTTTGTAGAAAACGAAATGAAGTTGAGAAATTAATGATAAGGAGATGGCCCTATGAGATTTGATGATATATTGCCTGAACTGCAGCCTATGTATAAGGATTTACCAAAAATAGATTTAGTAAATGGCCTGGAGGATTTTCGAAAACTTCCGGTTCCTGATTTTAACAGTTCTCCATATGTAGTAACAACAGTTGATAAATTTAAAGGGCCGGAATCGGAGTTACTGGTAAAAATTTATGAAAAGAAAGACCGGGGCAATGAACTTCTGCCTGCAGTATTTTGGATTCATGGGGGAGGATATGTTCTTGGACATCCTGATGTAGATGATGGTATTTGTGAAATGTTTGTACTTGAAGCAAATTGTGTTGTTGTTTCTGTAGATTACAGACTTGCACCCGAACATCCATACCCTGCGGCAATTGAGGATTGCTATGCAGGACTGAAATGGATGGTTGAGAATGCAGAAAATTTGAGAATAAATACTTCAAAAATAGGAATAGCCGGAGCAAGTGCGGGGGGAGGATTGACTGCAGCCCTTGCTTTGCTTGCACGCGACAGAGGTGGACCTGAAATTATTTTTCAAATGCCGTTGTATCCTATGATTGATGATCGCAACAATTCGCTTTCCAGTCATGAAATAACCGAGAATGATTTCTCGAGAGTCTGGAACAGAGAATCAAATATGGCAGCCTGGAAAATGTATTTGGGAGATATGGATTTAAAGGATGTTCCCCAGTATGCAGCTCCTGCCCGGGCCAAAGATCTGTCAGGGCTTCCTCCAACTTATACTTGCGTAGGGCAATTGGATCCTTTCAGAGATGAGACAATAGCTTATGTTACGAGGTTGGCTCAGGCAGGTGTGCCTGTAGAGTTCCATCTTTATCCCGGATGTTTTCATGGATTTGATGCATATTCAAGTAATGCGAAAATCAGCAGACAAGCAAGAAATGAATATGTAAAAGCTATGGCGAAGGCTCTTCATACGTAGATGATTTTTGAAAAATCTTTAGATATAAAGACTTTTTTGGAAGCTATTGCCTGGATAGTCTGTCACGCATTATGCGAAAAGAGGTTTATTTATGATTAGTAATATTACCAGAAAGATCTTTTCAGTACCTGTTAAAGGGATAAAAGCAACCTTGCGTTTTTTTCCTCCATTAAATTAAGGAGGATAAGGACTAAACTAATCGCAGCTTTTGTAGTTACTATTATTCCAACGCTTCTTCTGGGAGGTCTGTCATTCTATAATTCCAGGGATGCGTTAAAGGAGGTTGCTGTTGACAGCTCCGTTTCGACACTTACTCAGATCAATAATTATCTGGGCTTAGCGATGGCAAATGTAGAAGATTTATCAATACAAATAATGTCAAATAATGTTCTCCAGGATTATTTAAATTACGACGGAGCTGACCAGTATGAGTATTACTCTTTACGGAAAAATGCAGATGCATATATTAACTCGCTGGTAATATCCAATAAACTTGTATCAAACATATACTTTGTCGNGAATAAAGGTAATGTAATGGGAGACAAGGGCTTTTTAAAGACTGGAAGTCTGACGGCCGAGTCTCTTAGGAATGATGATTATTACTTAAGGGTCTTTGAAAGTAATCCCAGACCGGTGTGGTACGCAAGTCATTCAAGTATTGATGCAGACCCTGAAAATCCAAACTACTCGATGAGCTTAATGCGTGTTATTAATGACATTACTACAGGCGCAGAAAGAGGAGTATTAATTATTGATGTTAGAAAGGATGTGATACAAAACCTGGTAAACCAGGTTTCTGAGGGGGAAAACCTGGAATTACACCTGGTCAGCCCCGATGAAATTGACTTAACGAAGAGCAGGTTTACGAAAGAGAAGTCTGCCGAAAAAACGGGTGAAATCCAGAATATAACTTCGGAAGCTTTTTATCAGGAAATAATGAATTCTGAAGCGGTGTCTGGAAATAGGCAGATTATTTACGATGGGACAGAGTATTTAATGGAGTTTAGTAAAGTAGACGACACCGGATTTGTATTAATAGGCCTGATATCTACAGCTGAACTTTATAAAGCATCAAATAGGATAATGAGCAATACAATTATTTTAACAACTCTGGCAATAGCAGTATCTGTATTAATAGGTATATTAATATAACCTCATAGAAGCAATAAGTAAATTTAAAGTCGAATGATTTGCTATAAAGGCTACATTATGAAGGGTATAAAAGAAGAATCACTAAAAAAAGCTTGTTATTTGTCATACGCTTGACAGCATAATATGGCTTGCAAACATAGTGAAAGCAATATATTCCGTGAAATAGCGAATAATAATAAATAATAAATATGTCAAATGGTTGACATCTTTAAAAAATTGGAGTAATATCAAATTGTGCCGTATAAATTCTGATCTAAGGGGCACAAATATATAATATTTTAGGAGGAAAACTATGAAACGTATACTATTTGCAATGGTTCTTGTACTTGTGATTATTTCCATGTTATTTACAGCATGTGGACAAGCACCTTCCGCAACAGATCCTGGATCAAGTTCCAGCCCTTCAAGCTCGTCTTCAGCTGATCCTGCTGCCAAGGATGAACCTATTAAACTTACGTATTTTAATACTTCAGCAGAAGTTAATACGATGTTTGAGAAGATGTTCGAAAGATACAATGAACTCAATCCAAATGTGATTATTGAATTAATACCTACAGGTATTGGAGAAGGACAGCAAGAGAAATTACAATCGCTTTTTGCATCAGGTAATGGCCCTACATTTATGAATATTGATCCGGCGAATGTAATAGAGTATCAGGACAGGCTGGTAGAGTTGACATCTGAAAACGCACCATGGTTGAGTCATGCAAGTGACGGTGCAATCGAAGGAGGAACATTCGGAGGTAAGGTTCTGGGTGCCCCGTGGAGTGTTCAAGGCTATGGTCTGTTATACAATAAAAGGGTAGTTGACCAGGTATATAACGGACAGTTTGATCCCGCAACAATTAATACAAGAGATGCTTTAAAGGCATTTTTAGAGAAAATTGAAGCTGCTGGTATACCTGCAACCATGTTACATGGGGCTAACTGGTCGCTTGGTGGTCATTATCTGACACTTAGCTATGCTGTACAGGGTCCGGCAACCACCGACGGCACAGGATTCATAGATAAGATAAAAGCTGGAACACAAAAAATCGAAGNCAGTCCAATATTCCAAGGTTATATGGATACTCTGGATCTCTTAGTGAAACACAACTATAATAAGGCAGACCCGTTGGTAGCCGATTTCAATCAGGACATTCTTGCATTTGCTCAGGGAAAATGCGCAACTTTCTTTATGGGCGACTGGTCCTGGACTTCAATGGTTGAGTTAGAAAATATTGATACTGAATATGGATTTATTCCTGTTCCCTGGAGCAACAATCCTGATGATTATGGTAACACAGAGGTTGTAATGGTATTACCTAAGTTCCAGGTTATAGACAAATCACAAAACTCAGAGGAGCAGGTAAAAGCGGCGTTAGATGCCTTAGGATGGATGCTTACTGACCCTGAGGGACAACAGTTCTTCCTTGATGCAGGTTTCTTCATGCCTTACAAAAATGTTAGAACTGACATTGAATACAATTCGATGACTACTTCTGTTGCCGATTATGCTCAACGTGGAAAGACTATCAATCTTGGCTGTTTCTCATACATTTCCGGTGATGCATGGACTGAAACAGGTAACTTAATGCTTAAATATATTTCAGGTGCAATAGACAGACAAGAGTTAGCTCAAGGAATTAACGACTACTGGAAATCTGTTAATTAATTTGTGTTTTAATCCTGGGTGGATAGTGGTAAATATCATTATCCACCCAATAACATGCTAATCATACAGGAGAGCAACAACAATGAAATCAAAGAAGAAAACGCTTAATAATGCAGGGCTCTTCATAACCTTTATGGGTCCCTCCCTCATAGCCTTTACTTGTGTACTGTTAATTCCATTTTTATATGGTGTTTTTTTAACATTTACCAATTATAATCCTATCAAAGGAACAAAGGACTTTGTAGGATTTGCTAACTTTATAGCTATATTTTCCGACAAAGAGTTTTTAACCCAGTTTATAAAAACATTAGGGTATGTATTCTATTCAACTATATTTTGTAACGTAATAGCTTTCATCTTAGCTTATTTGCTAACCAGTAATATCAAGGCACAGAATTTTTTACGAGGTGGATTTTTCACCCCTAATTTAATAGGCGGTATTATATTGGGATACATTTGGAAATTTATTTTTGCCAATGTAGTTACACAGATAGGAAATTCTTTAGATATCGAAACTTTAAAGACTTCGCTTTTGACTCACCCTGACCGGGCTATACTTGCAATGATTATTGTTACGGTATGGCAATATGCCGGGTATCTTATGATGATTTATATTGCGGGGTTTGTTGGTATACAGAAAGAGGTTCTTGAAGCAGCTGAAATTGACGGTGCTAAAGGTATGAAAAAGCTCTTTAACATAACTATACCTTCTATGGTACCTTCATTTATTATTTGTTTTTTCATCACCATTTCAAGAGGTTTTATGGCCTATGACCTTAACCTTGCGCTGACAAACGGTGCTCCGTACGGCTCCACCCGTCTTGCTTCGATGCACATATATCAAAAAGCATTCCAGGCAAATCAATATGCTGTCGGACAAGCTGAGGCAATAGTATTATTTATTGTTGTTGCAATCGTGACTGTGTCTCAGGTTCTACTAACTAAAAAGTATGAGGTGGAAGCATGATAGGAAATAAAATTGCAAGATTTTTCAAGTATTTTTTCATATATGTTTTGCTGATTATTTTCATCATACCATTCTTTTTGATGATAAATAACTCTTTTAAAACAACACAACAGTTTATTGAAAGTCCTTTTTCACTACCGGAAAAAATAGATTTCAGCAATTATGTGAATGCCTTTAAGAAAATGAATTTTCTTGATGGTTTTGTTAACAGTATAACAATAACATTAATAAGTGTTGCTCTAATACTTCTGACAGCATCAATGGCTGCGTATTTTCTGGTAAGAATTAAATGGAAAGTTAATAAAATAATATTTGCAATATTAGTGGCCTCCATGATTGTTCCGTTCCAGGCTGTAATGATACCACTTGTGAGTATTTATGGAAATTTAAAATTATTAAATAATAAATGGATTCTAATATTTATGTATATGGGCTTTGGACAGGCTTTTGCTGTTTTTATTTTCCATGGGTTCATTAAGAATATTCCAATAGAGATGGAAGAGGCCGTCTTAATTGACGGAGGAAACAAGTTACAATCATTCTTTAAAGTAGTTCTTCCATTACTTACACCAGTTATGGTGACTGTATTGATACTCGATATTTTATGGATTTGGAATGACTACCTGCTACCCAGTCTGGTATTGCTTTCACCCGTACAAAAAACCCTGCCCTTGTCAACTTATAGCTTTTTCCAGACATATAGTGTTGATTATGCTCCCCTGATGGCAGGAATTGTATTAACTATATTGCCGGTACTTATAGGATATATTTTTGCTCAGAAACAAATAATAAAAGGTGTTGTGCAGGGCGCAATCAAATGAGCAGAAATTGCACATGACATATGTATAAAAGCATGCACATACCAGCAATTAATAAACTGATTAATAGATAAAACTGTTAAGTATATAACTCTAATAAATAAATAAGCGCTTGATTAAAGCGCTTATTTTTATATGCATAAATTATGTTGTTTCTCTTTCAATAAGAGTTACAGGGAAGGCAACGCTAGATGGAATCGTTTTATTATCTGCTTTAAAGATAATGCTTTCAACAGCATACTGACATATTTCTTTTACTGACTGGTGTATGGTTGTAATCGCCGGACTGCACAGCGTACACAGATCAATATCGTCATATCCAACTATCTTAATCTGTTCAGGGATTTTTATATTTCTTTTTTTGCATATACCTATTGCCTGTGCGGCAATTATATCGTTTGATGTAAAAATACCATCAATATCAGGATGATTGTCGAGGATCATATTTATAATATTTTCATAATGCATTGAAAGGAACTGTTCCTCGGTTGCATCCACAACAATATAGGATATATCATTTTTTTCGCATACCTCTTTAAAACCGTAAAAACGCTTATTTGCATCCATATTAAGATTTGTGCTTCCGCTTATATGGACAAGTTTCTTGCAACCCTTAGAAATCAGGTGTTCCGCCGCAAGAACTCCACCCTGGTAGTTATCGGAGCAAATAGATGGAATTGATGGCGAGATAACACGATCAATTGATATAACAGGAGCATCTATCGCTATATTTTTGTCAATATCCTGGGTACGGCTTGCAATGATAACACCGGCTACTTTATTAGCATTTAACATATTAAAGTATTCAATCTCTTTCTTAGGTTCTAGATTGGAATTACAAAGAAGTAGTTTATATCCATTCTTTGAAACAAAATGCTCAACATAATCTATTACTTTACAGAAATACATATGGCTGGCTGAAGGAACTATTAAACCAATGAAGTCACTTTTCTTTCGTGAAAGCGCACGCGCTAATGCATTAGGCTGATAGTTCAATTCTTTCATAGCCTGTCTTATTTTCTTTTTAGTTTTTTCACTAACATATCCTCTGTCATTTAACATTCTTGATACGGTAGTTACTGTAACTCCGGCTTTTTCTGCTACATCCTTTAATGTACTCATCAAAAACCCCCTGAAAATATATCACAATATATTAAACGGTAACATATATTG
>JGI24707J26582_10002481_pt1 | contig 13775 bp, 10 predicted proteins | sample BioPla1DNA1_FD_26582 | JGI IMG/M metagenome (IMG submission 26582) | reverse complement strand
TGTAGAAACAACAGCATCTTTATCCCTAGCATGTGTTCCTGCTAAATAACCATAACTTTCTTCAAAACCAAATAAATACGTATATTCCCCAGTTTTTTCAAATTCCTTGATCTTTTCTCCAATAAACTTAAATCCCGTTAATACCTCAAAAAGAGTAATATTATAATATTCTGCAATAGCTTTACTCATTTTTGTACTAACAATAGTAGTAATAACTGCACCGTTCTCAGGTAATATACCTAACTTCTTCCTTTGTCCTAATATATAATCCATTAATAATATACCTGTCATATTTCCTGTTAATACTATATATTCTCCTGATGAATCTTTGACTAAAACACCTACACGATCTGCATCTGGATCTGTTCCAATAATCAAATCTGCCTTCTTTTCTTTTGCTAAAGCGATAGCATATGTAAAGGCTTTGGGGTCCTCTGGATTAGGATAAGAAACAGTTGAAAAATTGGGATCTGGTTTTTCTTGCTCAGGTACTACCCATACATTCTTAAATCCAACTTCTTGTAATGCTTGACGAACTGGAATATTCCCTGTTCCATGTAAAGGAGTATAAACAATTTTTAAATCTTGAGAGCCTTTTTCAATTTGATCTGGTAAAATACATTGTTCTTTAATTGCATCTACGTATTTACGATCGATTTCTTCACCTATAATATGATAATATCCTGCTTCTACCGCTTCATTTTTATTCATTCTTTTTACTTGTTGATAATTTTGAACTTGATTTACTTCATGAATAATCTCTATATCTTTTGGAGGCGTAATTTGTCCTCCATCACTGCTGTATACTTTGTATCCATTGTATTCTGATGGATTATGACTAGCTGTAATCATAATACCTGCTATACATTGTAGTTCTCTTACTGCAAAGGATAATTCTGGTGTTGGTCGAAGACTTTCAAATATATAAGTTGGAATATTATTTCCATTGAGAACTAAAGCTGCTTCTTTTGCAAATTCTGTTGACATATGCCTAGAATCATAAGCAATGGCTACTCCTTTTTTACCTTTTTCTTGATGTTTTAAGATATAATTGGCTAATCCTTGAGTAGCTTTTCTAACGGTATATCGGTTCATCCGATTGGTACCAGCACCTATAATACCACGCAAACCTCCTGTACCAAATTCTAAATCTTTATAAAATCGATCTTCTATTTCCTTTTCATTGTCTTGAATTTTTAATAATTCTTGCTTTGTTTCTTCATTGAAATATGGATTTTGTATCCATTCTTGATATTTTTTCTTATAAAGCATAGCTGTCTTACTTCCTTTCCACTTTAAATATTTTCTTATCTTTCTATGAGAGTCTATTCTGCAAGTGTCTCCTCTGTTGTACTCTTGTTGTCTATTGTATCCTTATTCATTGATTCTATAGATGACTCTTTTTGGGGTTCTAAAGGTGGAAACGTATAGTATACATCTTGATTATCTTCTCGAATATTAATCTTATGCTCTTTTGATTCAAACCCTTCCTTTCGAATAAGAATTTTATGTTCTCCTATTTCTAAAGGAGTCGAGATAGGAGAATAACCAACATAATTATCATCTACATAAACTTCAGCACCTGAAGGATTCGTTTGTATATGAATAAATTTAGCCTTTTGAATTAAATCTATCTTTATACGAGTATACGGTTGTTTAATTTCAATAGTAGAAGTCCAATCCTCATAATCTGTTTTTTGAATTAAAATAGTATGTTCTCCATAATCTAATTCAACAGATTTTGTAGAGTTAGATTGTTCTATTTCATCAATAAACAACTTATAATCTTTCGCATTCACTTGTAATTCAAGAGTTCCTATCTTAGCTGGGGTCTCCCCAGGATTTATAACCACTGTCTTCCCTGCTTCTACCATAATTTGGCTTGTAAAAGGTTGTTTTGCTTCACGATTAATCACTACTTTATGAATTCCTTCTGGTATAGGAACTTCATTGGCTTCTTGTAATGGAACTAAAATATTGGTACCAATCTCTAAAGTTCCTTCTGTATATTGATCATAATCTTGTACTGTTACATAACCATGACTCTTTTCTAAGATAATAGTTAATACTTGATCTCCATATCCTTTAATAGTCACTTCATCAATAAGATCTAAGCTCGCTAAATCAAAAGGTTGATTTTTATATCTAGTCACTAACGCATCGGTATAATGATAATAATGATTTCCTACTTGAATATTTTTTTGTTCTTGATCTAATTTTACATTATTAATATTAGGATTATTCCAAGTTTCTGCACTAATTCTAATATATTTAGATTTATTTTTATCTTTTTCTTGAATATACTTAACTTGAATAATATCTCCTACTCGAAATTGTGATAAAGTCATCGCTTGACCATATTGGTCCTTCATTTCTGTTGTAATATCTACAACTAAATATACCTTTTTTTCTTCTTCTATATCATATAATTCGATTAATTGATCCTCATCAGAAATATGATGAATAACCCCAAAAACTTTTTTCTCTGTTTGTTTTGTTTTATCCTCCATAACAGATGGTTTCTTCCTTTCCAAAGAAGGATTTTCTTTATCCTTTGTAATGATATAGGAAACCAATAAGGTGGATAAAATCATTACAATTAATCCTATCCCTCCAATCCACAATATTTTCTTTATTATATTAAGTTGTTCACTAGCAGAATTTTTATTCTTTCTAGATCTATTTTTATTTCGATTCATATTTTTTCTCCTCTTTACATTGTTTTTAACAAATCCGTTAATTAACTACATTATATCGAAAATAGAATTAAAACTCAATCAAAATTGATANCAAACGAAAAAGAGAATACATAAAAATGTATTCTCTAATTTTTTTATTCTAGTAATATCTGTTTTATGCTTTTTAAAAACTCTTTATGATCTTCCTGCTTTTCCACTAATTCTTGCATTTTTTCTACCTGTTTTTTAGCAGGATGCGTTCTTCGTTGATTATAATATTGATTACAAAGTTTCCAAAATCTTTCTGGAAACAGTAACAAACTTAAAAATAATAATTCAAGATCATCATTATAACCAATATACGGTTTATAAATTTCAAACATTGTTAAGGCCTTTTCTGTATCCCATTCACTTTTTTGCATGGTTTTGTTAACAAAAGATGTAAACTCATATATCGGAATATGATAGGAACAATATGAAAAATCTTGTATCCACCAATCTACTTCTGTTTTTATAAGATTATGATGAATAAATTTTCCATGACATACATACTGATCTTGCTTTAATTTTTGAATCAAAGCACGGCAAGAAGTACTTTCTAATAATGTTAATGATTCGATTGCTAATTCATAATAATAAGGATAATACCGAATAAACAAAAGATCAAAATCAGAAAGCCTACGATGTTTATATATTCTTTTACGAAAATGATTTAATTCTATAATTCTTTTTTCCATCTGATAAGGGAAATTTGAAAGATACGAAATTGGATCTGAACCTTTTAACGGACTCATTCCTTTTGAATGATAATGAAATGAACCTAATAGTTTCGTAACTTCTTGCACAGATTGAAAATCCGTATAATCTAATTCTTCTCCTTCTCTCCAATCTTCCATAATATATATTTGCCCATCATGTACATAATATGGTGTTTTTTGATCTGATACATAAAATCTAGAACATTGTTGAAAACCTTGCTTATATAAATATTCTTTGGTACTATGTTGAAACCAAATTTGACCTTCTTTCATATAAACAGGCTTCAATATTTTTGCTCCTTGATCTGTATTACATAGATACATACCCCATATTTTTTGGTAATCTTTTAGCCTCATACCAAAATTTTTTACCACATAAAAATGAATATCTGTCACATACAACACCCCACTTCCTAGATGAAACCACTATTATTATATATGTAAGAAGGGAATGTTTTATGAGGACAGGATTATTCATATAAATGTTGTTTAGCAAAAGAAAGTAATTCTTCTTTCGTATTTTTTCCCGGATCTTCAATCACATATTGAAATAATTGATTTAAAGTTTCTCCAATTTTTTTCCCTTGAATAAAACCAATTTCTTTTAAATCTTTTCCATTTATAGCTAAATTTTTAATACTCATACATTGTTTTTCTTTTTGCATTTTTAGAAAAGTATTTCTAATGCTTTCTATTCTTTCTAATCGTTTCTCCATTAAATTAAGATTTTGACCTTGTATATCCGCCTTTTGAATTTCTAATAAATCTAAGAATAAATCCTCACCTACTCGACTTACAACACGCCGTATTTGTCTTTCCTTTTCTCCTATCTTTTCATCATGAGCGTTAATTAAACGTAGAATATGCTTAGCTGTTTTCTTGTCAAATTTAAAACGTTTCAAAATCTTTTGAGCTAATTCTACACTTTTTTCTACATGTCCATAAAAATGATGAATACCCTTATCATCTATAGTTTGGGTTAGAGGTTTTCCGATATCATGCAAAAGCATCGTCCATCGATAACAAAGGGTAGCCGGAACTTTTTCTACAGTTTTTAATATATGTTCCGCTACTGTATAACAATGATACGGATGATTTTGTTCTACACCAATACACATTTGAAATTCTGGTAAAATATAAGTCAATAATCCTAAATCTTCTAAGATCATAAATGATTTTGGATGAGAAGAAAGTAACATTTTATTTATTTCTTCTCGAATTCGTTCTACACTAATATATTGAATAAGAGACGCTTGGTTTTGTATCGCTTGATATGTTTTTTCTTCTATATTAAAACCTAATTGAGCTAAAAATCGTGTCGCTCGTAACATTCGAAGTGCATCTTCATCAAAACGTTCTTCTGCCTTTCCTACACATTGAATAATCCCTTTTTTTAAATCCTCCCTACCTTGAAAAGGATCTACAAAACCTACTTTAGGATGATACGCAATCGCATTTATCGTAAAATCTCTTCTTTGTAAATCTGCTACAATATTTTTAGTAAATGCTACTTCTGATGGTCTTCGATGATCGGTGTATTCTCCTTCAATACGATACGTAGTAACTTCAAACCCTTCTTTATCTAACAAAACCGTAACAGTACCATGAGCAATTCCGGTATCTACTGTCTTTTTAAATAATTTCTTTACTTCTTCTGGTTTTGCTGAAGTAGTAATATCCCAATCTTGTGGTTGTTTTCCCAGCAAACTATCCCGAACACAGCCTCCAACAATATATCCTTCATATCCTCCTTGTTCTAGGGTATCTAATATTTTTTGTACCTTAAGAGGAACTTGAATATTTCTCATCATTTTACAACACCTCCTTTACTTAATTTTTAAGATTTCTAAGTTCAAATTCTAACTGTTATAAATACTTATATAGTTCTTCTACTCAAACTGTCAGGGTTGTTTATATGAATTTATACAATTTTCTAATGTATCCTTTATTTAAAAGTTCAATAAAGAATCTATAATTAATTACATTTACTAGATAGATGTATATTTATATCGTCTTAAGATAAAACTATAAAGGATTATATTTTATATTAATCACTAAAGGAGGATCTTTATGGATAAAACCATTGTAGCTGTATTTAGTACACGAGATGAGGCAGAAAATGCAGCCCATGAAATTAAAAATCGTGGATTGCGTATGGATGACATTTCTATTATAGCCAAAGCAGATGATGGCGCTTTAGAAGAAGGACCAGATAGTGATGACTTTGTAAATGATAATATTTCGGATGGAGTTACAACAGGTGGTGTGCTTGGTGGACTAGCTGGACTTCTTTTAGGAGCTGGAACTTTTGCTTTACCAGGCCTTGGGGTTATTGCTGCTGCTGGACCTTTAGCTGGAGTATTATCAGGCGCTGTCACTGGTGGTATTGTAGGTGGTTTAGTAGACTTAGGAATCCCAGAAGATGACAGTAAGCAATATGAGAATTATATCAAACAAGGAAAATATGTATTTACTATGCAACAATCAGATGATAAAGTAGATGAAGTTGCTAATGTATTACGGAATTATGGTGCTTCAGAAGTGAATGTGTATTAGTGAATGTGTATTAAAATTAGAAGGACTCTTGGAAAATACAAGAGTCCTTTATAATTTTCCAGATCGTAAGATAGAAATCATAAGCCATAGTCCTAAAATTCCCGCTGTAATATACCCAATAAAACCAATGGTTATTAGTTCCGCATTCATAACGATGGATGAACCTATTAAAAAAGCAGCGATCATAATACCAAATACTAATCGATTCACCATTTTACTTAATTCTTGAATGGCTTTTTCTAGATAAATATGATCCATTTTTACTTTAAAATTTCCAGATAATAGCTGATCTAATAATTCTAAAAAACGTAATGGTAATTTAAAACTGTTTTTAGAAACAGAATAAAAATCTTCTGCCATTTGCACAAAATCTTCTTTTATATTATGATTTTTTATCATTTGTTTTTTTACATAAGGCACTATAATATCCATAGTATTAATCGTAGGAGCAAGTTGTCCTAAAGTACCTTCTATCGTTATTAATCCTCTTAAAAGCATTGTTAAATTTCTAGGAATCCGAATATTATTTTTTTTACAGATATTCATTACTTCTTCCATCAGTGCTGGTATCTGAATATTTGCCAATGATTGATCGATATACGTATCATACATATCTTCTACATCTTGATACAGTTGATTTTTATTTAATTTGCCCCGAATGATACCTATTTTTGTTATAGAGATCATCATGGCATGAACGTCTTTTATACTAACTGCATATAAAAATTGATTAAATCGCGATTGTAAATCAGAACTTAACTCTCCCATCATGCCAAAATCAAGGTATACTATTGTACCATCATGAATGAGAACATTTCCCGGATGAGGATCTGCATGAAAAAAGCCATCTTCAAAAATTTGTTTTAAATAATCTTGAATAAAGTCTTCTCCTATTTTTTCTACATCATATCCTTGTTCTTTTAGANCAAGTGTATCTCCTATTTTTATACCTTCTATTTGCTCCATAACTAAAATTTTAGAACTACTATATTCTTCCCAAACTTTAGGACAGGTAACTTTCTTTGAATCTTTGTGATACTCATAAAATCTTTTTAGGTTTTCTGCTTCTTGTAAAAAATCTAATTCTTTTCTAGTAGATATCCAAATTTCATCTAAGATTTCAACAGGATCAAAAGGTGTATCTAATGGAGTCCATTTTATTAAGCNAAAAACTCGTTTTAAAAGTTCAATATCTCGCTCCATCTTATCTCTAATTTTAGGTCGTTGAATCTTGACTACTACAAAGGTTCCATCCTTAAGTGTAGCCCGATGTACCTCAGATAAAGAAGCACAAGCTAAAGGAGCTTTTTCAAAAGTAGTAAAAACCTGATTTATTCCTTGTGGAAATTCTTCTTCTAATAATTGTTGTATACTAGAAAAAGGTTCTGGAATTGCATTGTCTTGTAACTTTTTTAATTCTTCAATATAAGCAGAAGGTAATAAATCAGGACGAGTAGATAAAATCTGTCCGATCTTAATAAATGTAGGTCCTAATTCTTCTAATGCCAAACGAAAACGAAGGGGTAAATCACTAGTTGTCATTCCTTCTTTAATTCCGTATTTCATTAATACAGCAAGAATTTCTTTTCTACGACTCAAATCAGTTGATCTTTCTTTCACTAGGATCCCCCTTTCTTATAACATAATTTTAATAGGCTTTTCCCCAATATACCATATGTTTGCTAGGCTTTCCACAACAAACACAGGTAGAACCTAATTCTTCTTGTTCAAAAGGAATACATCTTGCTGTAGCTCCTGTTTTTTCTTTAATAAAGTCTTCACAAGCTACATCTCCACACCACATCGCTTTAATGAATCCTGGCTTTTCTTCCACTATTTGTTCAAATTCTTCTAGGGTATTCGCTATATACGTATGGCCATCTCGATGTTGTCTTGCCTTCTCTAAAAGATCTTTTTGAATTTGTTTCATCATTTGAGGAATTTTTGTATTAAGTTCTTCCATAGGAACAAAAAGTTTTTCTCCTGTATCTCGGCGAACTAAAACCACTTGTTGTTTTTCGATATCCCTAGGCCCAATTTCTAAACGAAGAGGTACACCCTTCATCTCATGTTCACTAAATTTCCATCCGGGCATTTTGTCACTATCATCTACTTTTACTCTTACCCATTGACTTAGTTGTCCTTTTAGTTTATATGCGGTATCTAGCACTCCTTCTTTATGTTGAGCAATAGGCACAATGACTAATTGTAAAGGGGCAATAGCAGGAGGTAACACTAAACCATTATCATCTCCATGTACCATGATAACAGCTCCAATTAAACGAGTAGTAACTCCCCATGATGTTTGATGAACATATTGTAATTCATTATCTTTATCCGTGAATTGAATATCAAAAGCTTTAGCAAATCCATCACCAAAATTGTGACTGGTACCTGATTGTAATGCCTTTCCATCATGCATTAAACTTTCAATTGTATAAGTAGCCATAGCACCTGCAAACTTTTCTTTTTCTGTTTTTTGCCCTTTAATAACAGGAATAGCTAAGACATTTTCACAAAATTCTGCATAGACATTAAGCATACGAAGAGTTTCTTCTTCGGCTTCTTCTGCAGTAGCGTGAGCAGTATGTCCTTCTTGCCATAAAAATTCTAAAGTTCGAAGAAAAGGACGAGTCGTTTTTTCCCAACGAACGACAGAACACCATTGATTGTAAAGTTTAGGTAAATCGCGATACGATTGGATTATATTTCCATAATGTTCACAAAATAACGTTTCTGATGTTGGACGAACACAAAGTCGTTCGGTTAATTTTTCTTCTCCTCCATGAGTCACCCAGGCTACTTCAGGTGCAAATCCTTCTACGTGATCTTTTTCTTTTTGTAATAGGCCTTCTGGAATAAACATAGGCATATACACATTTTCATGTCCTGTTGCTTTAAAACGACTATCTAATTCTTTCTGTATATTCTCCCAAATAGCATATCCATAAGGTCGTATAATCATACAACCTCGAACGCTAGAATAATCAATTAGCTCTGATTTTTTCACCACATCCGTATACCATTGTGCAAAATCATCTTGCATAGAAGTAATTTCTTGAACCATTTTTTCTTTCTTTGCCATTTTTATTCTCCTTCCTTTTTTACAAAAAAATAATAACCTCTATCCCAAAAGGGACCGAGGTTATCGGTGGTACCACCCTTGTTGATCTATCTTTATATAGATCCACTTGGTCCTAATAACGGTAGGAAACCGCTAGTGTCTACTATTATTCAACCTAGAACTCCAAGATGGGTTCAAAATGTTCTTTTAGAAATCTTTCAGCCACAGATTTCCTCTCTGTAAAAAGATTACACTTTTACTATTTCTTTTCTTTGTTTTTACGATATTGGATTTGGCATAATCATAATCCACAAATTCTTTTCTGTCAAGTAGGTTAGGATTCTATTATAGACTCTGTTTCTACTTTTTCTTTGGGTACAGATACTTCAGAAATAGGCAGTGGCATTTTTTCAGAAGCATTTGCTTGTTTTTTCAATATATTTGTTACATTAATTCCTGTCACAGCTTCCACAGTCTCTGGTAAAGAAGAAATAATTTGAGTAACATAATCGGTAACTTTAGTTGCTCCTCCCTTACCTTCCCCAGAATCAATAATTACAATTTTATCTGTTTTAGATAACGGTTCTGCTACTGCCTTAGCAATTTCAGGTAACTTTTCAATAATCATTTGAGTTACAGCAGCATCATTATATTGTTTAAATGCTTCTGCTTTTTTCATCATTGCTTCTGCTTCAGCCTTTCCTTTTTCTCGAATGATATCCACTTCTGCCATTCCTTCTAATCGTCTTGCTTCTGCACGAGCGGTTCCTGTTGCTTTAATTGCTTCTGCTTGTGCGAGAGCATCTTGAATTTCACGATATTTTTGAGCCTCCGCTGCCTTTTCTGAACTATATTTTTCAGCATCCGCTTGTTTTTTTACGGTCGCTTCTAATTCTCTTTCTTTTCGCAAAGCTTCTTGTTCTGCTAATTCAATTTCTTTTGCTTTTTTAACAATTTGAACTTCCATCTTTTGTCTTTCAACTTCTTGTTGAATTTTACTCTCTTCAATGACATATGCCAAATCGGCTTTTGCTTTTTCCGTTTCTTGTTCTCTACGATACGATTGTACTTTTAGTTCCTTTTCTTTATTTGCTTCTGCTACTTGTGTTTCCGCCAAAATTTGAGCTTCTTTTCCTAAGCGAGTTGCTTCTGCTGTTTTGATTTTTGTTTCTTTATCTGCCTCTGATTCAGCTATTTCAGCATCTCTTTTTACTTCCGAAATCCGTTTTTTTCCTAAGGCTTCCAAGTATCCATTATCATCTTTAATATCTCTAATAGTAAACGCTTTTATTTCTAATCCCATTTCTGCTAAATCTAAAGCAGCAACTTCTTGTACTTGAGAAGCAAATTTTTCTCGATCTTTATAAATTTCTTCTACACTCATTTTCGAAATAATTTCTCGTAATTTACCCTCTAATACATCTTTCGCTGTATCTTTGATAAAATCAATCGTTGTTTTTTCTGACCCTGTATTAAATTGCTCTACTGCTGCTAAAATAGACTCTTGATCTGATTTTACCTTTAATACAGCAACTCCATCTGCAATAATTTCAACACCTTGTTCTGTAAGAGCGCCTCCTGTTCGAACTTCTATTTTCATATTTTCTAGAGAAATTACATCTGTCTTCTCTAAAAGAGGAATAATCCAACCTCCTCCTCCAGAAATTACTCTCTTTTTAAGCCCTGTTATAACCAAAGCCTTATCTTGGGATACTTTTCTCCACATAGCAGCTATGCTAAGAAGTAACAAAAATAACACCCCAATAATAATGGCAATGATTGTTAATGTCGTCGTATCCATACCCTTCCTCCTTTATCTACGTTTTACATAAAATATATTTTGGTGAATATCAGTAATAATGACCTGATCACCTATTTGCAATTGTTCCCCTTGATATGATTTTGCTGGTGCTGAGTAGATGTTTCCATTCACAACATACGAAATACGTCCCATTTGTTCTTGTGACATACTCAATGTTACTTTACCCATATGACCAATCAAAGATTGTTGTGTAACTGTACTAGTATTTTGTGCTTTATTAAGAGGAACAATGACAAAACGATAAAGTAATGCACTAATAATAACTCCCAATCCAAGGGCAATAGTAATGGTTGCATACAGCGGAAACTCTTTGTGTGTTAAAATAATCCCAACTCCTCCAAAAACGGTAATAAAAGCAGCGATGATGACAGGTTTTAGAGGAGATATACCAAAGCCAAACCAATCTGCATCCAATTCTATATCTGTAATTCCATCCAAGCCTAAAAAATCAAATACCTGACCTGCTATAAAAGATAAAACTGTAAATCCAACTCCTACTCCAAAACAAATATTAAAAAGCTTTAACATCGTACTACCTCCCCCCTATAAGCCTATTGTTTCCACTGTGGTAATAGTTGAATCTCCTGTAATGTTTTAATAATAATCACAAAAATAGGCCCTAAAATAATCCCTGCAACTCCTAAAACTTTTGCTCCAATATACATAGACATTATTGTTACTAAAGGATAAAGTCCGATATGATGACTTAATATCTTTGGTTCTAATAATTGTCTTACAACAACAACAGAAGCATAAGTAATAGCAAGACCAAATGCATAAGGAATATCCCCCATCAGTCCTTTCCATATTGCCCAAGGAATTAAAACCGCTCCTGTACCAATAAAAGGAAGTGCATCTAAAAATCCAATCAATACCCCTAAAAATAATGAATATTCATAACCGACAATAGTTAGCCCAATAATACAAATTAACATAACAAAAATCATTAATGTTAACTGTGCTTTTGCATATCCAAATAACGCTCCTACCATTGCTTTTTTTAATAATCCATAGGTACTAAGCCAAGATTTTGGTATCTGTTTATACATAAAGGTATGAATTTTTTCACGATCATAACTAAAAAAGAATAAAGATATTAAAGTAATAAAAAAGACAACCAAAAAATTAGGTACAAAAGATACAATACTAATAGAACCTTTGCCAACTCCTGGCCCTACGGCAGAAGTGATAGTAGTAATCACACTTTTAATACTATTTTTTAGTACATCTTGTATGGATGTAGGAAGCGTTATGTAAAAATTCTGAGTTTTTCCAATCCATTTTTCAATAATTATTTGAATACTTTCTATGTGATAAGGTAATTCACGAGTAAACTGTACTGCCTCCTTAATTAATCGCATTACAATTCCTGTACCAGCTAAACCAACAACTCCTAAGCCAATAAAAATAGAAACCAACGTAGCTAACACTCTAGGAAATTTTAATTTTTTTTGCAAAAAACGTACTATAGGATCTAATATTAAAGATAAGACCCATGCAATAAAAAAAGGGGCAATATATGTAAAACACTTTATGAATACCAAATAAAGAACAAAAATAGATACTGTAAAAAGTCCTATTTGTTTCAAAGACTGTTTGTATTTTTGTATAAACTGATTCATTTTACACCCCTACTTTCTTACGTAACGTTTATAAGAATATACGATATAATTCATTCTAAAGTCTGGCCGACTTTGAATTTAAATATTTCATTTATATTTTACATCTTATAGTATATTATATCACAGTGTTCCTTTATTCCAATATAAAATCAATTGTTTAATTTATCCTTATTATTAATATAAAAAATCATGATACAAGAATAAATTAAATTTTTGTCGATTTTTAAAAAAATATATTGATCTTTCTATGAAAACATGATATTATAGAAGCGTTGGTTAAAACTAATATTCATTTATATTATGCGCCCTTAGCTCAGTTGGCAGAGCAACTGACTCTTAATCAGTGGGCCCAGGGTTCGAATCCCTGAGGGCGCATCAATTAAACAAAGGCTCTTAGACTACGGTTTTAATAGATAAATTATTATTTAATCAATATCACCCTGCGGTCAGGCAGGGTGATTATTTTTTGTCCTTATTTATTTCTCTTATGAAGAAAATAATTCTTCCTTTTAAACCAAAGCTTTTCCATGAAGAAATATAGTGTTACGTGGTAGTTCTATTACTTTATCCTGCAATCCGTGTTTCTCTATTTTACTTGGTCTTGCCATATCATCACCCTTTAACGTTGTATAATTAAAAATAATGAAAGCAATACCCTGAATCAAAAAACCGAATAATAATCTTTACTCAAGCTGTTTATCATACTAAATTTCAAAAACAGTCAAGAATAAGAATATAAAATCTTTTTTCTGACTGTTTTTTCTTAATTACATACCACTTATTTATTTGCTTTTGATTGAAAAACCTTTTATTTAAACCCTATTATAATTTAAAACTTTTTAGTTTCTCTATAGACGTTCTATCCTTTTTTAATATTTCACCTGCAATATCCCTTGATTTATCATCTAGATTGCCTCTTAATACTTTTTCAGCCATATTAACTCCTTTCGTTTCTCCTTCAATGGCTTTTTTAATAATTTCATTCGTATCTGTTTCAGGCCCTAACTCCATATTGAGCATCATTTCTCCCATTGTACCCTTCATACCAAGATTTTCATCTGGCTGTCCTCCTATATGTTGTATATAATTCGCTAACTTATCAATATTTTCTCTATGTTGCTTTTGAATCTCTTGAAAAATCTTTTTCGCATTTTCATCTTTTAATCTAGATATAAAATTGTTAAAACTATCTACTGCCATATATTCTCCTTGTAAAAGTTGGTTAAGTGCTTTCATGACTTCTGAGTTATTGGACACTTTCCTAATCCTCCTTTT
>JGI24707J26582_10002477_pt1 | contig 13792 bp, 9 predicted proteins | sample BioPla1DNA1_FD_26582 | JGI IMG/M metagenome (IMG submission 26582) | reverse complement strand
TAAGTACCTTTACAATGTGGCCTACAAAACCCTTGTACCACTAAATCTTTTAGGTCTGAGCCTGCTTATGCTCTTGGTTGGCAGGTATTTTAGCCAATCCAAGAAACTATACACAGACAACCAACTTTTTATCTAGGGGTGTTATCATGGCTATAAAGGTACACCTAGAGGAGGTATTAAAGGATAGACAAATGACCTCTAAAGAGCTTTCTAGCCTTATTGGTATTACAGAGGCCAACCTCTCCATTCTAAGGAGTGGCAAGGCCAAGGGTGTTAGATTCAACACCCTAAACAAAATCTGCTACTATCTACAATGTGATGTAGGGGATATTTTAAAATTCGATGGAGTCTTGGAGGATGAGGCTGATGAATAAAAGGTACACAGCTATAGTTTTACTTATATTGACAGGGGTTTTATTCCTAAATGGCTGCCAGTTAGCCCTAGAGGGAGAGGGCGATAGCAAAAATGACCGCTTTTGTGGCTTTTATATTACATTTGAAGATATTTGGGCTAGTAATAGAGCAGATAGTGGAGAAGCAGACTTTGATGGCTTGGACCTAGCCAGAATACAAGACTTTGACTTAAATGATATGGCTTGGGATATGGGCCAAGGCCAAGGCAAAATCTATGCTAAAGAAAAGCCGGTTTTGGAGGATGGCATCTCTACTATTATCTATGTCTTTGAAGGCATAGAGGGTATCCCATTTTTCTTGGCCTCTGTAGCTGCTAACGACATGGGTCAGGGATATTGGACAACTATTATGGAGAACAATGTATTCGATGCCAAGGTCATGATTAATGATGAAGGTGGAGAGATAGAGGGTACCATTTACCTAGGCCTAGACATAGAGGGGATCTTTTATTTAAATCCTGTCTACCAAACTACTGACCACAAGGTTTATATGTTGGAAGGACAGGGAGTACATTTTTCAAGTGGGCTAGGTGGGTCTATGTCTTATGATATGTCTGAAACATATGAAATACTAGAGGATGGCAAGGAGAAAATAGTCACCAAAAAAGCAAAGATTACCTTGGACCGGATGGATCCTACTACTACTATAGTCTTTAAGGAGATGGACCAATCAGATCAGCTAGTGGCAAGCACTGAAATAAAGAGGGGGGCCATACCAGAGACCATATATCTATATGAGACTACTGAATATATAATAGTTGAGGAAAATTCAGTCCGTGTAGATGGTCAGCCTATTACCAAAAGGTCTATATTAGAAATGGACGATTCCTCTGGCTCTATGACCTATGAGTGCAGATTTATAAATGAAAAGGGCTATGCGGAGGGAGCAGTTATACAATTTGAAAGGTAAGCTATGACAGGGTATTAAATACTATTTTATAATACAAGTGTTTCATTTGTGTTACATATATTAAGCTTTTCTTAAATAGTTATAAGTATATGGCATTCGCCTATTTTGCGTCTTATAATGTAAGTATACAAAGACACAAGAAGGATTATTTTATACATTTCTATGTATAGCAGGGGGAATAATAGGTGGCGAAAAGAAAAGCTTTTTTAAGGCATCTGAGTTTGATTACAAAAATTCTATGCCTTTTTTTAATTGTTAGCCTTTTATTCATTGTAGATATCCCCCTTGCCATAGAAACCCTACATCCCATAGCTGACAAACCAGCCTCTGGGGATGTAGGAAGTGTGGACCATATTGATGGAGACGACTCAAACAAGCCCAATATTGACCAGGAGCCGAGCCCAACACCGACACCGGAGGAAAAGGAGTCTGGATCAGATAGGCCTAGCCAGGGGCCTGAGGATAGGACCCCAAGGCCTGATGATAAAGGCAGCAATGAACCCAGCAGAACTGACCATCCCTCCCAGGAAACTGACCCCCTGATGGCCCAGAGGATAGCCAAGAGCCAGATGACAAGGAGGGCCAAGGACCTAGTGGTCTACCAGAGGACCCTGAGGATAATAAGGAGGGGCAAGGACCAAGTAGTCCGCCCGAAGAAGCAGGACAAGAGCAAGATCCAGGGGCTACAGAGGAACCGGATAAGGAGATAAATAAATACCAGCTGGCAGCCAGTCAGCCTATACTTCAAGAGGACCTTAATAAATTATATGGCAGAAATGAAGACAGGGTTGCCTATCTAACCTTTGACGATGGGCCAACAAGGGCACATTCCAATGCCATATTAGATATCCTTGCCAAGGAGGATGTAAAGGCAACCTTTTTCCTAATTGGTAGCCAGGTCGAGCTCTATCCTGATATAGTAAGGCGCCAGTATAGGGAGGGTCATGGTATAGGCAACCATACCTACTCCCATGTTTTCAAGGACATATATAGAAATCCTAATAGCTATACAAAGGAACTAAGAAAAATGGAAAAGCTCTTGCAGGCCACCCTGGACACCGACAAGCGCTTTAGGCTAACTAGATTCCCTGGCGGATCCTTTGGCGACCATTTAGCCCCCTTTAGAAAAAAAGTAAACAGCGAGGGCTTTGTATATATAGACTGGAACTGTGTTAATGGCGATGCAGAAAGCCTTGAGAAAAGGAGTCCTGAGGACCTACTAAAAAGGTTTAAAGATACAGTTAATGGCCAGACCAGCCTTATTGTACTTATGCATGATTCAGCTGGCAAGGAGGCTACAGTAGAGGTCCTGCCAGAGATTATTAGCTATCTTAGACTAAAGGGTTATAGGTTTGAGCTTTTGCCTGGATCTAGGGGTTTTTAGTCCGCTATACTAGTTATCGTATTTTAGATATTAAGCAAGAGAAATTAAGTTTATATATAGTTTTTAGAGGGTAGGATGTGTAGCTAGTTCAAATACTACCATTTTTATTATCCTATCTTAAAGGATAAGGGCTACTGCTATTGAAGTATTTATTATATGAGGGCCTGGGACTTAGGCCTAATAGCAGTAATCTTATAAGGGACTATTGTATAGAAATACTTATAGCTTGCCAGCTAAAGTAAAAAGATTTTAGTAGCTATAATTTATCTAGGAGGGGCTAGTTAGTGAAGAGGTTAGAGGATCTAAGGCAAAGGATTAAGATAAACTTAAGGGACAATATACTAAGCTTTTGGACAGACCATATGGTTGACCAAGCAAAGGGTGGCTTTTACGGTAGGATATCAAATGATATGAAGCTTGATAGACAGGCTGATAAGGGTCTAGTTTTAAATACCCGTATACTATGGACCTATTCTGCTGCCTANAATTGTTTAGGGGACCAGGCCTATTTAAGATTAGCCCATAGGGCCTATGACTACCTACAAAACTACTTTTGGGATAAGGATAACAAGGGTGGCTATTGGATGCTAGACTATAGGGGAAGGCCAAAGGAGTCAGAAAAGCTAGTCTATGGCCAGGCCTTTATGATATATGCCCTTGCCGAGTACTACAAGGCAAGCCAAGATAGGGAGAGCCTAGATATGGCCATAGACCTATACAGGACNCTNGAGGCAAAGGCTACTGACCCTATCTACAGGGGCTATCTTGAAGGTTTTTCTGCCAACTGGGATTACAAAAAAGGCCTTTTGATAAGCGATGGGGAGCACAAGGACTCGGAAAAGACTATGAACACCCACCTTCACCTGCTAGAAGCCTATACAAACCTACTTAGGGTATGGGAGGATGAGGGCCTAAAAGATAGGCTAAGGCAGCTAGTCGACATTATGACAGACCTAGTCTTAAACAAGGAAAGCTGGCATTTNGATGTCTACTTTGATAGACAATGGGCCAGCCTAACTGATCTTGTTTCCTATGGCCATGATATAGAGGGGAGCTGGCTCCTAACAGAGGCAGCAGAGGTCTTGGCAGACAGGGACTATATCAAAAAGGTAGAGCAAATAAGCCTTAATATAGCCCAGACAGTCCTTGACCAAGGCCTGGATATTGACGGTGGCCTATTTAATGAGGGGACTAGGCAAGGACCCCATGACAGGGACAAGTATTGGTGGCCCCAGGCTGAAGCCCTTGTAGGCTTTTTTAATGCCTACCAAATATCACAGGACCAGGCCTACTTAGATGCATGCATAAAGTGTTGGGATTTTATCGACAGCAAGCTGGTAGATCATAAAAATGGTGAGTGGTTTGAGTACATAGACATAGGGGGCCAGCTAGCAGGGCCAGATGAAGCCAAGGCAGATGAGTGGAAATGCCCCTATCACAATAGTAGGGCCTGTATGGAGTTACTAACTAGGCTCAATAAAAAAATAAATAAAAAATAGGCCCAATTTTATAGGCCTATTGTCATTAGCAGTTCAAGGATTTGCTTTTAGTCAATTGTAGGGATCAAAGGCAATTGGCTTTTAGCCTAGGACCTTATTAGTCAATCAACCAAGCTAGTCTAGACTTGATAACTCAACCCGTATCTTGTCTTGGAGGTTGTCCTGACTTACAATATCGAAACCATCTTCATCATCTATTTGCTTTATTGGTATATTAAAGCTAACCTTGGTCCCTAAATTTTCTTCGCTTTCGATCTTGATATCTCCATCATGGAGCTTAACAAAGGACCGGGCTAGGGCCAGGCCAATACCAGAACCCTCATAGTAACTATATTCAGGATTTTTCTCCTGCCAAAAGCGGTTAAAGACCTTGCCAAGGTTTTCAGCCTTGATACCTGTACCCGTATCCTCAATGGACAGGTTCAAGAAACCTTCTTCTACTAAAAGGTTTACCTCAATCCTACCATCTCTTGGTGTAAACTTGACAGCGTTGGAGAGTAGGTTTAAAACAATTCTTTCTATTTTTTCTGGGTCACAGGCTACTGCTTGCTCTTCAACATTTGTATCAAAGATAAGCTGTATACCCTTTTGCTTTGCATAATCGCTAACTGACATTACTATTTCCTCTACCAGAGGAACAATATCTACATTTTTAAGCTGTAGCTTTTGAAAGCCTGTATCTATCTTTGTTATATCTATATAGTTGTTTACTAGCCTAAGTAGCCGCATGCAGTTTTGCTTCATAATGGCAAGGGTCTTTTCATGTGCCTTAAAGCAACCAAAATCCCTGTTTCTCTCAAGCTCTAGGAGCTGGATAGAGCATAGGACTGCATTTATAGGTGTCCTTAGCTCATGGGCAATGTTAGCATAAAAAAAGGATTTCTCATGTTCTTCGGCTAGGGCTCTGGCTATCTTTTGCCCCTCTCTCCTAGTAAGGATGATTTCCTTTCTAAGTCGCCTGTATATTATACCACCTGTAACCGTTAGGCCTATTATAAAGACAGCAGTGATTACCAGGGAGTCAGATAAGAGTATTAGGGTTTGCCTCATAAGGCTCCCATAGCTTTGCTCTATAATAATACTCCACTGGACCTGGTCTATAAAGGAATAGGAGGACAAATACTTTTTCTTGTCCACTGGATTACGGTAGACCAGGGCCCCTGCTTCTTTATCCTCTAATACCTTTGCAACAGGCTCCCAGTCTGTTGCAGGTTCTGACATCTCTATCATTTCTTTTTTAGGGTGGAGGGCGATTTTACCTGTCCCATCTACTATATAAAGAGAGGTCTCTTGACCAAAGTCATATTCCTCTAGCCTATTATATAGCTTGTCTAGGCTTATAAGTAGGTTGGCTACACCCTTGGTTTTTCCCTGCTCATCCTTTACTCCTGCTGCTATGACTAAAATGGGGTTTTCCGAGGTCCTACTAATAAGGGTATTTGAAATTGCAAGATCACTGCCTGCCATTAGGTCCTTGAAAAAGCCCCTATCAGATATATCAAGCAAGGGATTGTCATCTGACCTAACTAGCTGGACACCATCTGCGTCGGTGATACTCATAGACTCAATATCCGGGTGGGCAGCAGCTAGCATATGTAGATATGCTTTTAGGTCTTGTGGGTTTTCGGCCTTTTCAGCCTCATGGCTAAGGCCAAGTAGTAGTGAGGTCCTATCTTCAAATAGGTCAGATATGGTTTCTGAAATATTACTAACAACTATTTGCATGTCGTCAGTCTTCTTTTTGATGACCTGGTTAATTGTGATGGAGTAATAAACAATGGACAACAAGACAATAGGAATAATAGAGAAAAAGACAATTGACCTTAAAAGGGATAAGCGGGTTGTCCTTTTGACTCTATTGCATTTATCCAAATGTGAATCAACCTTTGATATGCTAATATCAGACATACTATCCACCTAACTATTTTGAGGTAGGACTCTTGGAAGTAAGATATGCTGAGTACTCGCCCCAATACCTCTTGTTTTTCCATCTTTTTCTGAGATTATATCATATTTCGACAAGAAATTCTTACGCAAATAGCATTATTGGGTGATTTTTTTAATATTTATGCAAATTTCACTTATTTAGCTCTATTATTCTAGACTCTAGGGCTGCCAGGTCAAAGCAGATGATACCATCTACTATGCTAATATTAGCCTTGCTTTCTAGATCAATAGCCTGCTTTGGCTGAAACCTGGCTAGGTCTAGCCTAGTAAAGGTGGGCTCAGAGCCCATGTTTACAGCTACAGCCAAGAACTTTTCCTTGTCATATCTAGCAAAGGCCAGACAGGACTTGTAGGAGTATAGGATTTCAAACTCACCCGTAACTAGGACCCTATTATCCTTTCTAAGCTTTATCATCCTTTTATATAATGAAAGGATAGTCTCATCTAAAGCTTGCCAAGGAAAGGTCCTCCTATTAAAGGGGTCCTCATAGCCTTCCATACCCACCTCATCTCCATAATAAATACAGGGGACACCAGGCAGGGTCATGAGTAAAAGCAGGGCATTACCGAGCCGTTTTTTAGCTAGGTCTAGCTGGGCCCTATTGAGCCTAAATACTGCCTTTTCATCCTTGGTTAGGTCTTTTGAGAGTTGGCAGTCAGCTAAGAGTGTGATTATCCGGGCTACGTCATGACTAGATAAAAAGTTCAGTAGGGAATAAAAGGCCTCCCTAGGGTAGTTTTCATATAGGGACATTAGCCTCATGGCAAAGCCTGCAGCATCTATCCTCTTGCAGGCAAAATCAATTATTGCCCCTCTTAGGGGATAATTCATAACAGAGTCAAGTTTTTCTCCTAAAAGGTATTCTCTGAGTTTGCCATAGCTTAGCTTGTTTGTGGCATCTTCCCAGACCTCGCCTATGATTACTGCCTCCGGCATTTTTTCCTTGACCGCCTTTCGCAGGGCCCTTAAAAACTCAGGAGGTAGCTCATCTGCAACATCTAAACGCCAGCCAGAGCCACCATAGTCTAGCCACCTTTTTACTATTGCCTTATCCGAGGTCAGGATATAGTCCATAAAGGAGGGCTCTAGCTCCCTAGTATGGGGTAGGGTTTTAATCCCCCACCAGGCCTCATAGTCATCAGGATGATTTTTAAAGCTATACCAGCTATAGTAGGGCGAATCCTTTGACTGGTAGGCTCCAAGGCTAGGATAGGTCCCCTCCTTGTTAAAGTACCTGCTGTTTGAGCCAGTGTGGCTAAAGACTCCATCTAGTATAATACGGATACCACGGCCCTTGGCCTCCTGGCAGAGCCTTTTAAAGTCATCATTAGTGCCTAAAATTGGGTCGACCCTTTCATAGTCTCCTACATCGTACCTGTGGTTTGAAAAGGCCTCAAAGATGGGGTTTAGGTAGATAGCAGTTATTCCAAGCTCCTTTAGGTAGTCTAGCTTGTTTATAATGCCCACCAGGCTCCCACCGAAAAAGTCATTAGCCAGGTATTGTCCTCCAAATTGCTCTGCCTTGTAATAAGGAGTCTCCTCCCACTGTCTAGGGATTATACCCTGCCTATCTGTATTTTTTAGGCCATCCATGCCCTCCTTGGAAAAGCGGTCGGGAAAGATTTGATAGACTATTGCATCCTTGAACCAATCGGGAGTCTTAAAGTCCTTTTTGTAAACACTTATCTGGTAGGGAAGGGGATCCTTTTCATAGACCCTGCCTAGGCCACCTAGTCTTTTTTCATTGTTGCCGTAATAATAGGTCCTGCTATTGCTTTCAAGGACAAAGTAGTACCAGACAAGGCCCACCCTATCGGGCATGGTGATTTGAGCCTGGTAGAGGCTGCCACCGGCCAAGCTGTCTATATAATACATATTGACTTGTTGGGCCTTTTGGTCCATAAAGCTAAAGACAAGCTTGACTGACCGAGGGATCTCACCAATTTTGACATAAAGCCTAAGCCTTACCTGGCTTGAAACTAAAGCAGCTCCAAAGGGAGTCCGGTATAAGAGCCTTTGCGAATCGTGTTCTATTACCATTTTGTCGCCTCTAGATGCCAGATTTTCTCATTGTACTGCTCGATTGTCCTGTCACTGGAGAAAAAGCCTGCAGCTGCTGTGTTAAGGACCGCCTTTTTCCACCAAAGGTCGGGTTTCTCATACTCACGGGAGACCCTGGCCTGCATTTTAACATAGGCCCTAAAGTCCCGGATGACCATATAGGGGTCAGGCATACCATAGTCACCAAAGAGCAGGGACTGGTAGATATCCCTAAAGGCCTCCTTATCAAGGTCAGCTAGGGGCCCATTTACTAGTTGCTCTAGGACCTGGTGCAGGTCATTGTCTGAAACATATATCCTCTGGACCTCCTCGGACCCATAATCATACCTTAAGTTTACCTCATCAGCCCGCAGGCCAAATATATAGATATTTTCATTTCCAACTAGGTCTGCCATCTCAACATTTGCACCGTCAAGAGTACCAATGGTCAGGGCACCATTTAGCATAAATTTCATATTGCCTGTTCCAGAGGCCTCCTTGCCTGCTGTTGATATCTGTTCTGAGAGGTCAGCGGCAGGAATCAGCATCTCTGCTAGGCTTACGCTATAGTTTTCAAGAAAGACAAGCTTTATTTTGCCCCTGATACGGGGGTCATTGTTGACCAGGTGGCCGATAGAGTTTATAAGCCTTATAATCTGCTTGGCCCTAGTATAGCCTGGGGCAGCCTTGGCAGCAAAAATAAAGGTTCTCGGTACAAAGGGCATGTCTGGATCCTTGATTAGCTGATTGTAAAGATATAGTATATGGAGGGCATTTAGGACCTGCCTCTTGTATTCGTGTAGCCTTTTTGCCTGAACATCAAAGATAGAATGCCTATCTACCTCTATACCATGCTTTTCCCTAATATAGGCCGCAAGCCTATCCTTGTTTTTTTGCCTAATCTCAGCTAAGAGCCACCTAAACTCCCCATCATCTGCATAGGGCTTTAGCCTTGACAGCTCTTTAGAGTCCCTTAGCCAGCTATCCCCTATCCGGCTTGTAATAAGTTTAGAGTAGTCAGGGTTGGCATGGTGGAGCCACCGCCTAAAGGTTATTCCGTTGGTTATAGCATGAAATCTTTCAGGTTCGGCCTTAGCGTAGTCTGCAAAGATATCGTCGATTAGGATCCTGGTGTGTAGGCCAGACACTCCATTTACAGCAAAGGAAGCCGCTAAGCAGATATTGGCCATGTTTATTTGATTGTGAGATATTATGGCCATATACTCATGCTTTTTCCGGTCCCCTGGATAGGTCCTAGATAGCCTTTCCATAAGCCTTTGGTTGATTTCGACAATGATACTGTAAAGGCGGGGCAGGAGGGGTTTAAATAGGTATATGGGCCACTTCTCTAGGGCCTCGCTCATAACTGTATGGTTAGTATAGGCAAAGGTCTTAGTTACTATGGACCAGGCATTATCCCAGCCTAGGCCCTCCTCGTCCATGAGGATCCGCATCATCTCAGGTATTGCAAGGGCAGGGTGGGTATCGTTTATATGGATAACCACCTTGTCTGCTAGTCCCTTTAGGTCGTCTCCGTAGTCTGCCTTATATTCTTTGACTATCCACTGGATTGTAGCTGAGCTTAAAAAATATTCCTGCTTTAGCCTTAGCCTTTTGCCTTCTGGGTTGTTATCCTCAGGGTAGAGGACCTTTGATATTAGCTCATCTGTTTCCTTTTTTGCGATTGCCTGTACATGATCGCCCCTATTAAAGGCCTTCATATCCATTCTTTCAGTTGCTTGAGCCTGCCAGAGCCTCAGGTAGTTTACCCGCTTTGACCCATAGCCACTGATAGGAAAATCATAGGGCATGGCTATTATTGTTTCATCATTGTTGTATTTTACCTTTAGCCTACCGTCAACCCAGATGTTTTCCACATTACCGCCTAGCTTTACTTGTATTTGTTCCTCTGGCCGTTTAACCTCCCAAACATTGCCCTTTTCTAGCCACCAGTCTGGGACCTCAACCTGCTTGCCCTCTTTTATAAGCTGTTTAAAGAGGCCATACTCATAGCGGATGGAACAGCCCACAGCAGGCAGTTCCAGGGTGGTTAGTGAGTCTATAAAACAGGCTGCCAGCCTACCTAGGCCACCGTTACCTAGGCCTGCATCCTCTTCCTGGTCTAAGGTCATGTCTGGGTCTATATTAAGGTCCCTTAGGGCACCTTTAAACTCATCTGTCTTCATTAGGTTTAATATATTGTTAGCAAGGGACCTGCCCATCAAAAACTCCATGGATATATAGTAGAGCTTTTTCCCCTTGGTCTGCCTATCCTTTTTCTCTGTTTGGGCCATCCTATAGAGCATATTGTCCCTAACTAGCAGGGCGCATGCCTTGTATATCTGTTGTGGGCTAGCATCCTCTGGGTTTTTGCCAAACTCAAGTAGCAGCTTTCTTATAATGCCTTCTTTTATACTAGACTGGCTATCTAAATTTATATAAGTGTCCATATGTCCTCCTAAAGGTTAATTTTGACAAGGTTTGATAAAACCTTTTATTATTTTACACCATATAGGCAACGTTTTCCACATAAAACATCCTAGACAATTAACTTACTGTAAAGGTTTGCATATTTTTTAGCGGCCTCCTGCCAGGAGAAATCCTTTGCCATCCCCTGCCTTATTATTCTATTCCAGACCCTCCGGTCTTGGTGAATTTCCATGGCATAGGAGATGGCCGACCAGAGTTCATCCCCGTTATAGTTTCTAAAGGAAAAACCTGTCCCCTGGCCTGTATACTTGTTGTAGGGAATAACTGTATCTACAAGACCACCGGTCTCTCTAACTATGGGGACTGTCCCATACCTCATAGAAATGAGCTGGCTTAGGCCACAGGGTTCAAAGAGGGAGGGCATCAGATAGGCATCAGCTGCAGCATAAATCTTGTGGGCTAGGTCATTGGAAAAGAGGATATTGGCCGAGACCTTTTTTGGGTAGAGGCCTGCATAGTATCTAAACATGTTTTCAAAGTCAGGCTCTCCTGTTCCTAGTACAACTAGCTGTACATCTTGACTCAAGAGCCTGTCCATATTGTAGGCAATAAGGTCAAGACCCTTTTGCTTGGTTAGTCTAGATACAATACCGATTAAAAAGGTATCTGGGTTTTTCTCAAGGCCTAGTAGCCCTTGCAGCTGCGTCTTGTTTAGCCGTTTTCTGCTGGGAAAATCTCTACGGTTGTATTTGGCAAAAATACTATCATCATTTGCTGGATCATAGTCACTATAGGAGATACCGTTAACAATACCGGTTAGGCTATCCCTCCTGGCAAGGAGCAGGCCCTCTAGTCCCTCTCCATAGGCAGGAGTTTGGATCTCTTTTGCATAGGTATCACTGACCGTCGTGATATGGTCAGCATAGACTAGGCCACCCTTTAGTAGGTTGGCATCTCCCTTATACTCAAGCTTGTCTGCTGTAAAGTAGTGGCCATCAAGGCCGGTTGCATCCTTGGTTTCCTCTAGGCCCCAAATCCCCTGAAATTTTAGATTGTGTATGGTCATTATAGTTTTTATCCCCTGGTAAAAGGGCTTGTCCCTAAACTGGGCATCTAGCATAACTGGAACAAGACCTGTATGCCAGTCATTTAAGTGGAGTATGTCAGGCCTAAAGTCTATATGGGGCAGGATTGACAAGACAGCCTTGCTAAAGAAAGCAAACTTTTCAATATCCTCATGGATATAGGAGTAGAGCTTATCACCACCGAAGTAAAACTCATTATCAATAAAGTAGAAAAGACAGCCCTCATGTTCTAGCTTGAATACTCCACAATACTTGCTGCGCCAGCCTAGGTCTATATAAATATGCTTTATATACTCCATTTTATTTTTATATTTTTCATCGATTGCTTTATATTTTGGCATTATGACTCGGACATCAAATTCCTCCCTGTCAAAGGCCTGGGGTAGGGTCCCTACCACATCTGCTAAACCCCCTGTTTTGGCAAAGGGAACAGCTTCGGCTGATGCCAGCAAGATTTTTTTCATATTAAGACTCCTCCTATAATATGTATTACAGGGTTTATTATAAGAATTTTTTCCTAGTAACCCTGCTTAGCGGTTTATACCCTTAGTTTAAAAGCTATATATAACTAGCATAGCTACAAGCTTATAAGACCTTTTGCTTTATACCAATACTTAATATTTTTGGGTCTGTTTTTTTAAAAGAAGTATTGGAAAGCCTCTATTTATCAGGTATTTTCCTTGAATTGTACAATACTGTATTATATAATTAAAACAAGCTACAAATTGCATAAGTTTAACAATAAGTTCTTTATTAAATCATAACACATTTTTAAAGTTTGAGTAAACAAAGTAAAAAAAGAAAAAACGTGAGGATTCTCATAGATGATTCAAAAACCATTTAAAGGACCAATGCCATCTGACTATCAGCTATACCTATTTAATGAGGGTACAAATTATAAAGCATACCAGCTATTAGGCAGTATATATATAGCTAAAGCAAAGGACCAGCCAGAGGGCTATCGGTTTGCTGTTTGGGCCCCAAATGCAAAAAGTGTTAGCCTAGTAGGTGACTTTAACGACTGGCAAGTTGGCAAGCATCCCATGCAGAAAGTTGGCAAGTCCGGTATATGGGTCACCTTTGTGCCCGGTATGGAAAGTGGCCAGCTTTACAAGTACGCCATAACAACTAAGGAGGGCAAGGTCCAACTTAAGGCTGATCCCTTTGCCTTTTACGCTGAACTAAGGCCTGCCACCGCATCTATTACCTATAGGCTAGACCAGTACAGCTGGCAGCATTCTACTAAAAGTGGGGACCAAAGTGACCTTCCCTACCAGGCACCTGTTTTAATATATGAGCTACATGCAGGCTCCTGGAAAAGGCATGAGGATGGGTCCTTTCTGACCTATAGACAATTGGCTGACGACCTTATACCCTACCTAGTGGACNTAGGCTATACCCATGTGGAGTTAATGCCCCTACAGGAGCATCCCTACGATGGGTCTTGGGGCTATCAGGTAACAGGTTATTTTGCTGCCACCAGTAGGTATGGNAAACCTGAGGANCTTATGTATTTTGTAGACTCCTGTCATGGGGCAGGCTTAAAGGTTATCATGGATTGGGTGCCAGCACATTTCCCCAAAGATGGCCATGGCCTAGCCTCCTTTGACGGGACAAAGCTTTATGAATATGAGGACCCTCGGATAGGAGAACACCTAGCTTGGGGGACCCTGGTTTTTGACTATGGAAGGCCCGAGGTCCAGTCCTTTCTAATATCAAATGCTATCTTTTGGCTAGATATTTACCGTTTTGATGGGCTCAGGGTAGATGCAGTATCCTCTATGCTCTATCGGGACTATGACAGGGGCCCAGGTCAGTGGATAGCCAACAAGTATGGNGGCAGGGAAAACTTAGAGGCAATAGACTTTTTAAGAAAGCTTAACAAGGCGGTATTTGCACAGTTTCCAAATGCCCTTATGATAGCCGAGGAGTCCACGGATTATCCCATGGTCACCATGCCCATCCATGAGGGGGGCCTAGGCTTTAACTACAAGTGGAACATGGGCTGGATGCATGATTCATTAAAGTATTTTTCCATGGACCACCTATATAGAAAGGACAACCACCACCTTTTAACCTTTCT
>JGI24707J26582_10002473_pt1 | contig 13809 bp, 12 predicted proteins | sample BioPla1DNA1_FD_26582 | JGI IMG/M metagenome (IMG submission 26582) | reverse complement strand
TTCGTCTCAGGATGACAAAAATGTGGGGCTTTCATAGCAATGACAAAAAGCGGGGAAAATGCCTTTTCACACAGTCTGTCGCCCCTACATATTAAAAGGGCGGCCTTAGGTCATCCCTACATGTTGATAAGATAGCCGGCCGCCCCTATTTTAGGCCCTACCCCTCAGGAATTTCATAAATTCCTTTTTATTTTCTATAGTTGAAATGGTAGGCCTGCCAAGATTACTTCTTGAACCTCTGTTAACTCTTACTTCTAAAAAAGTCAGCATCTTGGAATAATTTAACTCTCTAATTGCTTCCAACAGTTCTTTTTTCGTTTCCGCCTTTAAAACTAATTTGTATCCGCTGCCCTCCGCTATTTTTCGCATATCTATATTAAATCCTACTGTCGGCTGTCCGCCTACGGAATCATGGGCTCCGTTATTAATAACTATATGTTTTAAATTTGCAGGTGACATTCCCCCTGCTATGGCCAATCCTCCCATGTGCATCAGCAATGCCCCGTCACCGTCAATACAGTATACATCCCTGTTCGGTTGTGCCAATGCGACGGACAAGGCTATGGAAAGAGAATGTCCCATAGACCCGACAGTCAGGAAGTCTTTGCTATGTCCTTGATTTAATTCCTCACGTAATTCAAACAATTCCCTTGATACTTTTCCTGTAGTTGAAATAACTGCACNNTTTTTGTCTATATTTGAAACTATATGTCCGAGAGCTTCCTCCCTGCTTAATTCATACCTATCATCCCTGATATNCCCTAATTTATAACTACTGAATGTATTTTTAGGAACCACCAAAGCATAGGGATTTCTNGTTCCTTCCATATAATCTGTTGCATCTTTAATATCCTTTTTCATATCGTCTTCATTTTCAGATAGAACCCTATACCTTATTTTCATAGCTTCTAATAATTCCAGGGTGACTTCACCCTGTTTTATGTGTTGGGGTTCATCTTTTTTTCCCGGTTCACCCCGCCACCCTATCAACAGCAATATCGGAATATTATAAACCTTCGAATCCGCCAGTGAAAGCAGCGGATTGGTAGCATTGCCCAGACCGGAATTTTGCATATATACCAGCCCTATTTCTCCTGTNGCCAAATAGTGCCCTACAGCCAGTGCCACGGCATTCCCCTCATTAGCCGCAATAATATTTTTCTCCTTAGTAACATTGTCTATGATATATGCGCAAAAATCCTTCAATAAAGAATCGGGTACACCGGAAAAGAAATTTATATTATTTTTGCTTAATGTGTTATAAAAATTCTTCGGCCCTATCATTTTATTGCCCTCCCGGAACCAAAGTTAATATTTCCTTGATTGACAGACAGTTTTTATCCGCCTCGAGAGCTCTTTCGTTTCGTAATATGGTTTTCGCTGTTTTTACCATAGCGGGAAAAGCGCTTCTTATCAAATGATTGGCGTATATAATTATATTGACGCCCTTGAGTTCCAACTCTTTTTCAGTCACTTGTGAATATGATGTCGGAACAACTACCAAGGGTACTCTCGTATCTAAATCATTATACAGCGTACAAAATTCGAATATCTCCGAAGGATCCTTCTCCCTACTGTGAATCATAATTCCGTCTGCGCCTGATTCTATATATGCCTTGGCGCGCCTGATTGCATCATCCATTCCTGCCTTAAGAATTAAACTTTCTATCCTTGCGATAATCATGAAATCTTCCGTTACCTGGGCTTTTTTACCTTCCGATATCTTCCTGCCGAAATTNTCTGTGCTGTCCTGCCATTGNAAAACTTCAATCCCGAATAAGGAATTTCTTTTAAGACCTGTTTTNTCCTCGATGATTATAGCGGAAACACCCAGTCTTTCCAGGCTTTTCACGGCATAAACAAAGTGCTCCACCTGGCCGCCTGTATCCCCGTCTAAAATGATGGGCTTTGTCGTCACTTCCAAAATATCATTAATCGTATTTAATCTGGATGTAAGGTCAACCAGCTCTATATCAGGTTTGCCTTTNGCCGTGGAATCGCATAAACTGCTGATCCACATGCCGTCAAATTCCTTAATGCAATCATTTTCATCTATTTTTGTTTTTTCAACAATCAAACCCGTTAACCCGCTGTGTGCCTCCANAATCCTTATAATAGGTTTAATTTCCAATANCCTCCTCAGGCTTCTTAATCTTATTTGAGGGGTTATCCCTATCCCCCTGATAGCCTCATCTAATTTGGAAACGGAAATTCCTTTTGTATACTCAAATTCCACCAGTTTCCCGCCCCACTGTTTAAGAAGTTCGATAACCTTTGCTCTTATATGACTTTGGGGTCCTGTTCTCCAATCGTCGCCATGCACTACATAATCGGGCTTTAATAATAATAAATTTTCCTCATAGTCCAATGTGTTTTGCGGTATAACTCTTTCGACACCTTTGATATTTTCAATAACTTCCTTTCTGTTTTCATATGGTAACAACGGTGCTCTTTTATACGAAGCTATGGCCTCATCTTTCAGTACACCGACCGTAACTTCCCCCAGTTCTCTTGCCTTTTTAATTATATTTATATGGCCATTATGGATAATGTCCGCGCTCATAGCCAAATACACTGTTTTCATCAAAAACACCCCCCGATATTTAATAAATATCCTCTAGAACCTCCCTCAATAATTCCCTTGTGACCTTAACGGGATTATTGTTCATCCGGTCTGGGGTAAATGATTTTTTGATAATAAGGTCAATATCACTTTTTACTATATTGTAGTCCTTAAGTCTAAAAGGTATCTTGGATTTTAAAAGAATGTCGTCAACTTTATTTTTTATTTGCGAAATTTCCCTGACACCAAAAGCATCAAGTAAGGCATTTTTATCTGTAATCGATTCTTTATTAATGTTAAAAAAATTAGCAAGAGTCATACTCGTTGCTATTCCATGGGGTATATTATATTTCGAGGTTAAAGGATATGAAATAGAGTGACAAGCCGTTGTTTTGGTATTGCTGAAAGCCAATCCCGCGTACAGACTAGCCTGTGCAATTTTTGTTCTCAAGTTCAAATCATCCAAATTATCTATCAAATCATTCAAATTTTCCATAATAAGTCTTATGGCACTTAGGGCATACATCCTTACTATTTCATTTGTTTTTTTGGACCAATATGCCTCTGAAGCATGGCACAATGCATCTAGAGCGGTTGATACTGTTAATCGTAAAGGAAGGTTTATCATTAACATGGGATCTATAATCGCTATTTTAGGATANAGTCTTTCATCNTCTATGGAATATTTTTTGTTGTTTTCTTTNTCCCAAATTGTAGCCCAAGATGTGACCTCGGATCCTGTCCCTGCTGTGGTAGGTATAGCTATGATAGGAATATTGATATTACTGTTTTGGTATCTTTTATCATTTATACCCGGTTTCAGTGCACTATAACCATTTATTTGTAAATTCTTAAATGCGGCCAAGCATTTTCCCATGTCCAAAACACTGCCGCCGCCGATAGCCACTATAGAATCGTAACCCAGTTTGTCGGTTGCCAGTTTAAAATTGAACAATTCATTTATTTCCGGATTAGAAGGAACACCGTCGCAAACAAAGATTTTTCTATTATTTAACGACCTCATTATGGTGTCCAGTTTTCCTGATTTTTTTAAGGATTCACTGCCTGTTAGGATAAGTATGTTTTTCATATTTAAATTGGATTTTGCTATAATCTCCGAAAGATTTTTTATAATTTCAGACCCCCATTTAATCCTTACAGGATTATAAAAACAAGACATGGATTAATCACCCCTATAAAATTTGTATAGCCAAAAAATATGGATTTTTATGTCACAAGATATATAAAGGACAGTCCCAGGGCCACCAATTAACCGTAAAGACTGTCCTTTTTAATCATATTCCGTTCTTTAGCATCTGTCATATTTAGTTTCTTACCATTTGCGAGAAGCGCCTCCGCCACCGGAAGAACCCCCGCCGAATCCGCCCCTACCTATTGTAGGACCGCTCCTGTGGGAACTACCGCCGAAGGGACTGCCGGGTCCGGTCGGGAAACCTCCGCCGAATCCTCCGCCCATCGGGCCCCTGTGTGTGGGTCCCGCATATCTCCCGCCTAACAAGTTTCTGAATAACAAGGCTGTCAGCACGAAGAGATTTCTACCCATTATCCTGGATAACACAAACATGGTTCCTATAATAATCAGTAATAGAGGTCCTATTATTTTGAAAATATCTGTAATCAAAATGGGTTCTTGTAGGGTGGCAGGTGTTATAGACCTTACACCCTCGAAAATCTGATCAACATCAACATCATATTCTATTAAAATTTCATTGAGCAGAAGGCTATAGGCAGTGGCAATTCCGCCGTCATAATCGTCCATTTGAAAATGAGTAATCATTTCATCCAGAATGGCTCCGGCCTTTGCGTCATTTATTGCCCCCTCAAGTCCATAGCCGACTTCAATACGTGTCTCCCTTTCCTCTTGGGTAACCAGGAGCAATACACCGTTTCTTTGGTCCTTGTCACCGATTCCCCATTGCCTGAATAAATTAAGAGCGTATTCTTCGATAGTCCTGCCATCCATCGACGGTATTGTGACAACCACCAATTCCGCTGATGTTGTTTCCTTGAGAACACTGCTCATTTTAAGCATGTCATCCTTAACTTCTTTAGACAACATGGAAGCATAATCCTGAACATATATATCTTCCGTGGGCGCCTCGGGTATATTTAACCCATAGGCATTGGAAAAAGACGAGCCCACCAATAAAATTATTATCAGCACAAGTCCCAGGGTTTTCGTTCGATTTTTCAAGCTTTTCACCCCCTATGGTCAAACATGCAGATTATATTGATTGTACAGTCTACTATTATACTATGCCTCCTAATCGAATCTCACGCTCGGTGCCTTATCGGCTCCTTGCTCCATTTCGAAATATGGTTCCTGAGCAAACCCTAGGATACCTGCTAAAATGTTTGTTGGAAATCGTCTGATTGTTTGATTATATATTTGCACAGAACCGTTATAATCCTGGCGTGCTACCGCTAAACGATTTTCGGTTCCCGCTAATTCATCCTGTAATCGTATAAATTGTTCGTTGGCCTTCAATGCCGGATAATTTTCCGCTATTACAAGCAATCTGCTTAACGCCCCTGTTAGTTCCTGGTTGGCTCCTATGACTTCTTCTCGACTTCCGCCCTGACCTATGCGGGCTCTGGCGTCTGCTATCTCGGTAAACACTTCTTTTTCATGAATCGCATATCCTTTGGCTACTTCCACCAAGTTCGGTACCAAATCATACCTTCTTTGCATGAGGTTTTCTACTTGTTTCCAATCCGCATCAATTTTTTCATCCATTACTACCAGTTTGTTATAACTACCCGCCGTTGCTATAATAGGCAATCCCACTACCAATAAAATAATTGCCAATACAATAATCCAAGTTCTTTTCATGTTCTGTTTCCCCCTTTTTCGTGTACAGTAAATTTTTTTATAAATTATACGGCGTTGGATTTCTGTGTTTTTTTAACCCCTACAATTATATTATACCATGCCTATGGTTGTATTACACTATTATATTTTGGGACTATAACCCGAAAGCTCGGTGCTAGGCACCACGCTTTCGTTGATGTGACCTTCGAATGAATTCGAAGCCACATTTACCACGAAATTATTTTTATCTTAGGAAATCCAGCAATGTAGGCTGGATTATTCTTGCACCTACAGATAAGGCCGCTCTGTAGACGTTCTCCTCATTCATCAATTGTATCACTGATTCCTCAAAATCCGCATCTTCCAGTTTTGATTGCAGTTCTCTGAGATTAATTATATCGCCGTCTATTCTGTCGGATATCAGCTCCACCCTGTTAATTTTTGCTCCTATTGTCCCGCGAACAACTAATGATTGGTCTAAAAAGAGATCCAATGGGCCCAGTAATGCGCTCACTTCTTCATGTTTTCCTTCCTTGAGATTCTCTTCTATTCTTTCTATAAGGTTGATTAGTCCCGCTTTTATGGGTTTTGCTACTATGCCTACGGCTTGGCCATCGTTTTCATATGTCCCGAAGTTTAAATTGTTAATATCTACAGGGATGTTTTTTTCTATTAGGAGTTTGTTCCATTTTTCTATGTTGTCTGTGTTTACAGTAGGGTTATCAGAGTCATCATTGTATATTATTCCATTAAAATACCCACTAATCTCCTTGTATATTTCCGCTTTTGTATCTATTTCTAATATAATTTCCCTATCGTTCCCATCTAATATAGGCTCCCCCTCTTCGTCCTGTTCTACCTTGGCAGCAATTTCTATGGTTTCGTTAATATCATCACCAATTTTAATTTCTATATTATATTTATAACCTATAATAGTATCGGGACTATCTGTGTCCTCCCCTTCTTTTTCTATGGCTTCCCGCGTTAGACTGATCTCCGCCCCCAAAAACTCTGTCTTGGTGGGTTCATCATCTTCGGTCGGCAACTGCACAGTCATGGTCAAATCCACAGCCTCAAACAATGTTGTCCCCACTGTGTTGATAGGAATATATTCACCTACACCGACTTCATAGTTTATGCGATGATCTACAATGTTCGGGTCCAAAAATTGCATGATGTTTACATTGTAACTGCCATCGGAATTTAAAAGTTTCTCATCCGTATTTTTGCCCGAAAANATGTAATCNCCTGAATATGTAGTGTTGGCGCAGCTGATAAGCTGGTTTTTAATTTCAGTAATTTCTTTTTGTATTTTTATCATGTCTTCAGGTGTATAGACTCCGTTGGCACCTTGCACCGCCAGGTCTCCCCTTAGCCTTTCCAAGCCTTTGTAGTTACTAATTATCGCTTCTTCCGTATTTTCCAGCCAAGACATGGCGTCTTCCACGTTTTTCTTATATTGTTTTAATTCATTTATATCCGCTCTTATTTTTAGACTTCTGGTAATTCCCACAGGATCATCGGAGGGCCTGTGAATTCTTTTTCCTGTATAATGTTGCATTTGTGCTTTGTCCAGTCTTCTTATATTGGTTTGTAAATTGCGAATCATGTTCGAAATCATCATATTATTTGTTATGCGCATAAATTATACCCCCTATCTGCCGACTATGCCCACACGATTGATCAACACGTCCAGCATTTCATCCATTGTTGTTATCATTCTTGCGGAAGCGTTATAAGCGTGTTGGAACCTTACCATGTTCGCGAGTTCCTCGTCTTGGAAGACTCCTGATACGGATTGTCTTCTGTTTTCTATATCCTGTAATAAAATACCTTGGTTGAGTGTATTCCTGTTTGCTTCTTCCGCATCCACTCCGAGTGTCCCTATTAGGGATTTCAGAAAATCTTCCGGCTTCCCTTCACTGAACATAGAAACCTTATGTCTGAGTGCTATAATATCCAGCATGATACTGCCGTCTTTGGGAAGCAAATCTTTTTCTTTGGATGCAGCTATATTGTTCAGGTCTTCTATTTCTGCTGCTATTCTTATGTTGGATGCATTGATATTTTTAAGCGCATCGCCATCACCAGCACTACCGTTTATCTTAATTTCACCATCATCATATTTTATGGTAACCCCTTCAGGTGTAGCCACCCCATTTGCTGTAAAAAACGCCCTTCTGGGTTCCTCATCAGGACTTCTATCATGCAACCCATATCCCTCAAGATGTATTTTATTGATTTCATTTGCAAACACATATGCAAAATGATTTAACTGTCTTATATAATAAGGTATCCCTTTTTGGTCATAGGGAAATCCCTCAGGTTTACCCCCATTATTTTCATCTTCCATGTCCGCATCCGGGCCTTCACCGTCTCGTAAAGACAGTAAGCCCGCTAATTCCCCACCTATGTTAGTGGCATCAAAATCCGTGCCATCTGCCCATTTGACTTCATAGAAATCAATCAGTTTATCCTCCATACCGGCAAATTTTTTCTGTTCGGGTTCAACCTCAAGCCCAGTAAAATCACTATGATAAACTAAGGATTTTCCCGCTATTTTTATGACCATTTTAGCATCCTTGGGATTGTCCGGATTGCGGATTTCCATAACCTCTATATCTATTATTCTGGACAAATCGTCTATCAATACATTCCTCTGATCCCTTAAATCATTAGCGTTACTGCCGTCTATCTCAGATCTCATAATTTGATCGTTAAGTTTTGCAATTCCCTCACCCAGTGTGTTTATCTGTTTTACCGCGGAACTGACATCAAAATTCAAATCTGTTGCCATTTTTTCTAATTGACTGTATATATGGTTGATAGAATTGGTAAATGTAACGGCTCGTTGCCTGACTAACGCCCTTATGGTCAAATTATTTGCATTTTTGCTGAGCTCCTCAAATGACGCGAAGAGTTCATCTATTACCGAAATTATTCCGGTTTCCGAAGGTTCGTTTATAATAGATTCTATAAAGGATAGGCCGTCCGCTTTTGCATCCCAGAAGCCGAATGTGCTCGATTCTTCTCTGTATTTATAATCCAAAAAATCGTTTCTCAATTGATGTATTGCAGTTGTGGTTACGCCTGTACCCAGCATGCCTTCTCCGCCGGGTATCCTTAGGGGATTGCTTGCAGTTTGTTCCAGTCTTTGTCTGGTATATCCCCTTGTATTAACATTAGCTATATTATGCCCTGTTATATCCAAGGCTCTTTGTGCAGCAAAAAATCCCGATCTTGCTATATTCAAACCCGAAAATGTAGATCTCATCTTCCGCCCCCCTAAACTTTTGCATCAAAAAGGTTGATAGGTTTTACCTTTTTATTTTCCGAAGCTTTGCTATTGTATTTGTTTCCGTCTTCCGAGGATTGTGTGAGTATTTCTAAATTAAAATTAATATATTGCAGGTTTTGATTGATTAGTCTTTCATTATTCTTATTAACCTCCTTGAGTGAATCAATAGTTTCCAACAGTTTATATCGGAGTTTGTCTATATCATTCCCAACATCTTCGCCTAAAAATAACAATAATTCGGAAACTGTAAAGTCTTCCTGTATCTTTAACTCAACAGCTATATTTGCAAGGACAGACCGCCTGATTTTCTCGAATGTGTTCATAGACATAATGGATTTTTGTTCCTTTTTTGTGATGTCCTCCAGGGTTTTTATATCGCCTTTAATTATAGCCTCCATTTTTTCCTCGGCTAATTTTAAAACACCTTTGTACATTTCATTTTCTTTTATTAGAGTATCCTTCAATTGCTGAACGGATTTTTCCATTCCGTATCACTCCTTGAATTATATGCGGAGAATAAATTCTCCGCTGCACATTTCCCAGTTTTGATGATCGGGAATCAGTGTGCCTGTGTGCCAGGTTTTTGAAAAACACGAGATCCTTCGATAGCCGGATTATTTTGTCCGTCTCAGGATGACGTCCCAAAATCAGATTTTTTTATCTATAATTGCACTTTCTATAATTTTGTCTGCTATCTCCTCCCCGGTCACATTATAGGTGCCCTGTTCTATCTTGTCTTTTAACTCCTTAACCAGGTCCTCCCTAATTTCCGGCAAATTCTTAAAGGCCTTCATCGCAATTTGGTATTCCTTTGCCTTACTAGAGAGTTGTAGTTCGTCTTTTGGTACCTCCACGTTTTCTACACTATCCACCTTTTTTGTCTTTGCCCTACCATACACCTGAATTATCTTATTTATGTTTGAATTATTAAATATCTTCATAAAAAAACACCTCAACTTTTCCGATTTCTTTTTGAACCTTTCCCTTCAACTATATTATCGGTAAATTTGATGTGTTTCTTTAGTCTATCCGGCCTGTTAAACATATCCGTCATATCCACAATATTCATTTAAATTTTCTTCTCATTTCGGCTGTATACATTCTGGTGCGATGTTTACCCGGGTCTTTGNCTTCTGTTCCCCTTTTTTGGGGTTTTAANACAGAATTAAATTCCTTTTGCATTTCGGCTATACATTGTTCACAAAAACGTCCTATACGTATAGATTTCCCGCATCTTTCACAGTCCAACAGCAGGTTATCCTCTTCCCTGATTTCTATTCTGCTTTCCCTCAAATAACGTAAAATTTGCTTTTTTTCTACCCCTGTTTCTTTCGATACCTCGGTTATTGTTGCTCCCGGGTTATCATATAGGTAGTCCTTGACCTTTTTGAAATCATCTTCATGGTTCTTTGCACATCTCGAGCATAAATCGTTACCCACATATGCAAATATTCTGTTACATTTTGCACAGTTTCTTAAATCCATTGTTTGTTCCCCCTTTGTGAACAGATATATGATTTGTATCTGATTTTTATGGGCGATCAGGGATCGCCTTTGCCTCCGGAAGCCGGATATCAGTTTGTCAGCATGCTGGCTCCTATATCCGGAGAATGGGTTCTCCTCTGCAGTGGAAGAGAATGAATCTTCGCTTCCTGGTTATATCCGGAGAATGAATTCCCCTCTACAGTGGGAAATGTCATAAAAACTATTGTTGATCAGTCCCTTGCAAAGGTCATTACCGTCACGGATTTTGCACCGTTATTTATCAATTCCTTGCTGCAGGAATTAACTGTAGAACCTGTAGTAAATATATCGTCTATCAGCAGTATGTTCTTATTTGCTATCGCCTCTTTGTTCGCCACCTCGAAGGCCCCCTCAACGTTCTCCAATCTTTCCCCCCTGGTCAGGTTGTGCATAGCCCTGGTATTTTTAATTCTTGTCAGTGCATTTATGTCCAGGGATATATCTATTTTCCCGACCATATATTTGCTTATAAGAATGGCCTGGTTAAACCCGCGTTTTCTTTCCTTGCTCCTGTGTAAAGGTACGGGAATGATTATATCAGCCTCTATATTTTCCTGTTTTAATTTGTCCGCCATAATATGGCCAATGGTGGTTGCCAGATATGTATGGCCGGAATATTTTAATTTGTATATCAACGTTTTTACATCTTTTTGATATTTTACTGCGGATATTGCCTTGTCAAAATAAAAATCGGTGTTTTTACACTGTTGGCAAATCGGTCCGTTTTCTATCATCCTTAGTGGTGCACCGCATTTGTTGCAATGATGATCGGGGATAAAGGACAGATTGTTATAACAGTTATGACACAGGCTGTATTTTGCGTTTTCTTCCAATGTCCCGCCACATATATAACAGATTGTTTTTGAGGGATATATCAGGTCCAGAAAAGCATTTGCGTATTCCTTGATTATTTTTATAATTTTTCCCCCTTTTTTTGTACTTATTCTTTGCAGGTGATTGGGGATCGCCCTTTTATGTCCGGAGAATAAATTCTCCTCTACAGTGGAAAAGAATGAGTCCCCGCTTTTTGGTTATATCCTAGGTCATGAATTCGGAAAATCTTTTCAGTCTGGTTCCGAGCCCCGAATATCTTTCGACGATTTTGTTATTATCTATCATCCGCTTCAGATAGCTTTCTGTGCCCACCAAAACGACAAGGGATGTTGCCCTGGTTATGGCGGTATACAAAATATTTCTTGTGAGCAACATAGGCGGCGCCCATGTTACGGGCATAACTATGACCGGAAACTCACTGCCTTGACTTTTGTGTATTGTAATCGAATAAGCAAGTTCCAATTGGTCCAACTGAGCGAAATCATAAACCACACTCCTGTTGTCGTCAAAATGCACTGTAAGGGTCTCGTTTTCCGTGTCTATATCATGCACATAACCGATATCCCCGTTAAATACTCCTTCTCCGTATTGTTCTTCCGCATCTTCATCTAAACTTTGCCATTTTAATATATAATTGTTCTTAATCTGCATGACCTTGTCCCCTACCCGGAAGAATTTCTCCCTTAATTCCTTTTCCTTTTTATAAGTGTCGGCAGGGTTTAAATGGTTCTGCAGCTCTTTATTTAAATTTAATGTTCCGATATTTCCTTTTTTCATAGGAGTAAGCACTTGGATGTCCTTTATAGGATTAAATTTATAATGCCTTGGAAGCCTTTCCTTTACCAAACCTATTATGGTATGCAATATTTCTTCTTTTCTGCCCCGAGTTATAAAATAGAAGTCTTTATCCTTTTTATTCAGTACAGGATGGTATCCTTGGTTGATTTTGTGGGCGTTTACAACAATCATGCTCTCTTCGGCCTGTCTGAATATTTCGTTCAGACGCACTACTTTTACCACCTGACTGTCTATAATGTCCCTGAGCACATTACCCGCACCTACCGACGGTAACTGGTCCACATCGCCGACACAAATCAGCCTTGAACCCTTGGGTATAGCCTTTAAAAGGTTATTCATTAATATAATGTCTACCATGGACATTTCATCTATTATTATTACATNTGCCTCCAGGGGGTTATCCTCATTCCTTTGAAACAGCATTCCTTCATCGTCATCGCTATATCCCATTTCTAATAACCTGTGTATTGTTTTGGCTTCTTTCCCCGTTGCTTCCGTCATCCGCTTTGACGCTCTGCCCGTCGGTGCGGCAAGTAATATCTTTTTATCCAATTTCTCAAATACCTTAATCAATGTATTTATAATCGTAGTTTTACCTGTCCCCGGTCCTCCCGTAATCACTAGAACCCCGCTGCTTATGGCTTGCCTTATAGCTTCTTTTTGGTTGTCCGCCAGGCATATTTCGTCTTCCTTTTCTATATTTTTTATTTCCTCTTCTAAATCTATTTCCAATGTATCCAACTCGCCGTATGCAAGTTCTATAAGTTTATTACAGGTGTTGGTTTCCGCATAGAAATAGGGCATAGAATATACTATTATGCCTTTGTTTTCATCGTTATCAGGTTGTTTTAACGGCTCCTGCAAGTGGTCGGAAACTGCCCCTACCTTGTCGGAATTCGGAGATTGGTTTATCGGTATATCGGATTGCGGGAATTCAGAAACTGCCCCCGCATTTGGACAGTCGGAGCCTGTATCTACGTTCTGCCTTTCAAGTTGTATCTTTTGTCTTAGGGCCATCTCCTGTATTCCTTCTATTACCTCAGCTTCTTCTACGCCCAGAAGTTCCCTTGCCTTTTCAATTAAAATATCACCGGGTACATATGTATGCCCTTCTCCGTGAAATGTATTAATTGTGTATCTGATTCCCGAATGTATGCGATACTTGGAATTTGGGGAGATCCCCATTGTTTGTGCAATAAGGTCGGCTCTCTTGAATCCTATACCCGTAATCTCATCCGCCAGACGATATGGGTTTTCCTGTATATAAGGTATGGTCATTTCCTCATATTTTTTATATATCTTGACTGCGTAGGCGGGGGTAATGCCATATCGGGAAAGAAAGAGTATAATCTCCCTCAGTTCCCTTTGTTCACTGAATGCCTCCGTTATGGATTGCATCTTTTTTTCACCGATACCCGACACTTCAGTCAATCTCTGGGGAGCATATTCTATAATTTCCAGAGCATCGGCACCAAAATGGTCTACTATCCTTTCCGCCATCTTTTTACCTATGCCTTTTATGACNCCTGAGGATAGATATTTTAANATACCCTCTTTTGTCGAAGGCTGTATGTGCCTGTATTCCTTCACATCCATCTGCCTGCCGTATATGGGGTGTTCCACCCATTTGCCTTTTACGAAGATTGTCTCTCCCTCTTTTAAAGCAGGCAGGCATCCCACTACCGTTACCTCTTCTTCCTTACAATCCAACACGCCTACCAGGAAACCGTTAGATTCGTTTTGGAATATTATTTCTATCAATCTGCCTTCCAGTTCGACCACAATATTTCCCCCCGATTACAACGACATCGGATTATTATAGGAAAAACAAACAAAATAGGAAAGGCACATAAGCCTGTCCCAAAGCCTATAACAAACCAGATATTCCTTATATTATATCATATTGTTGCAATTATTGTCATTATAGATGATTTTGTCCCTAAATCGGGCGATTGAAAT
>JGI24707J26582_10002472_pt1 | contig 13809 bp, 10 predicted proteins | sample BioPla1DNA1_FD_26582 | JGI IMG/M metagenome (IMG submission 26582) | reverse complement strand
GAGTTGAGTTATTTTGGAAAGATATATTCTTATTCTCCTGATGAATTACCCTCTCGTGCTAAAACTGTATATATGTATTTAAAAGATAGAAGTGATGCAAAAGGTGAATGCTGGCCAGCTATAAATACTATTGCAAAAGAAACTTCTATGTCAAGGAGTACGGTAAAACGTGGAATAGCCGATTTAATAAGGTGTGGTCTTTTAACCAAAGAACCACGGTATAGGGAGAATGGAAGTAATTCATCTAATAGATATTTTTGAAATAATGAAAAATAATAAAAAATGCAAATTGTCCACCAAGGGGGTAGTTTGTCTTTTTACTGGACTGAGGTGGAGTTCATGATGAACCTACAAGAAGGAATCACTTTAAGAATATATTTATAGACAGAAAAAGAACATTATAAACAGTCTAGTCTATTATATAAAAAATCTATGATTTTCTATCATAAGAAATAATATAAGATGATTTAGTGGGTTATTTCTTAATAAAAATCTTAGTTTATAACATTAAAATATATAGTTCATGACAAATCATGGCATAGAAATATAAAATTGTTATAATAAACACGAGGTTAAGGGGACTATTTAACAAATATTTATAAGCTATAAATATCGTTTACTATTTGTCAAATTAAATAAGTAGGCTTTACTATTACCGTGAATTGATATATAGAGAAAAATTTCAAAAAATGGACAATAGTTAGCTAATTTTAGAATTTGAAGAATATATAATTGAATTAAACAAGATAAGAAAATAAACAATATAATTTTTGGACATGCCTTAAATTTTCATTACAATTGAATTTTTGTTTTCTTATTTATAAGAACTATTAATATTTTCAGCATTATCGATACTAAAAAGCACAAGCAATTTAAATTTATGTCAGTAGTTTCAAATAAGGAATGTAAGTTGTATAGAATATGTTTAGAAGAGTTGTTTTAAATAGTCTTGTAGAAAGACTTATATATTGTCATTTGCAACTTACAGAAAAGCATATGAAAATTGAAAGGGGTGATGTGTTGTATGTTAACGGAACAGAGAGGTACGAAAGAGGGTGGTTCTATAATTATGTAATAATAATTAGAGTCGTTTTATTTCAACAATCATGTTAAGCGTGAGGGTGCAACAGTAATCATTCCAACCACATGACTGAAATTATTATGACCAAGGAGTTTTGTCCAATTGTTGAAACACATATTATTTGAAAGGGGTATAAAATAATGAAATTCAAGAAAATAGTAAGCGCATTGATAGTACCTACAATGGTATTGAGTTCAATCGTTCCCGCTTTTGCTAATGAAATAACTACACATAATTTTCAAGATGAAGCAATACAGGAAATAGTAAATATGGCTGATTTTCCAACAACAAAAGACCAAATCAATCTCGATGCACGTAAGGTTACAAATTTTGCCGATACCCTAACTCCGATACAAGGAGAATTGCTTAACCCAACGGTTGTTGGCGAACTTCAAATTACAGAAGCAGATGTTGTTGGAAATGCTTCTTCTGAAGATACGAGCGAAACTAATATAGGGATATCCCCTATGCTTAGTAACAGCTATTACTGGAACTACAGAACTGCTTATTTTGAACCGTCCAAAATGCAAGCAACTACTGACATTGACATTGTTTGGGATCGCTATCAGCCGGGTAATGAAGGCCATTGGGATGCTGATTATCAACCTATGGGTTATCCGTCCTTGAGTGCTTCCACATACGTTGCAAGCGAACTTCAATCTGATTTTGATAGATTGGTTAATCAAGGACATGTTAATGATTATCTCGGTGGTGCAGCTTATGGCTCACATTCATACTATACTGTTATGACTGGGAATATGGATACAATAACAGCTTTAGCAAGTAGTAAAGTTAGGGTTAGAATTGCTGATATGACAACAAACAGTTGGGTATTTGATAGTGGTTATGGCTCCAACGGTGAATATCAATCACCTGCTGCTGGCGGTAATGTTTCTTACTTTTCTACTGCTAACACAACAAGTTTTGGTGCAAGCAAAACCGTTTATCACGTTAAATTTGACACAGGTGTAGGAGCAAGAGTATATACTGTTGTCCTTTCTCCATATGAAGGACAGTATCCTACCGATATGAGCCAAATTGATAATTTAGACCCTACCTATCATTATGCTTTTTATACCGGTCAAGCTGTACCCGGGAAATTAAGTACATCTAACATTGCGGCTCATTCTGCGACTGTAAAGTACGATGAAAACTTAAAGTACGTTTCTAACTTTGATTCAGCTATAACTGTTAGAGAAATATCTCATGGTACACCTAAATCTCAAGAAGATTTGTATGCGTTGAGGAAGATAACAGTTAAAGAGTACGTTTCTAGCAAAAACAATCTTTACTTAGACAGTCTAAATTATAAATTCAAATGGCCTGGTGGATTTTCTTTCTATTATCTTAAGGGTTCACCTGATACATTTAACTACACATTTACGACAAGTGTAAGTCCTATAGGCACATGGCAATTTATGTATAGTGGGAGATGGAAAGACTCTACTAATACAAGAAATTATTTTTCGGGTAGAACACACATGACAATGGAATATTTAGCACCATACGGCTATGTTGCTAAATATTAATTAGGTTATCAATCTACACAAAAAGTCCTTACATTACCTTTAATTAGGTAATGCAAGGGCTTTAATATTTATGAACTATTCAGTATCGTTTGCTACATCTTCCATTTCTTCTTGCTTTTCCTCATCCTTTATATAATAGTTAAAAATATCAGCAATGGATTTTCGCACAGAGTATGATATTCTTTCATCATTTATAAGCTCTCTAAAAGGCTGGTCAGCGGAGCTATATCTCATTTTTGTTGGCGTACCGTTCTCGTTAAACTCGATAGCTTTGTTGGTTATAACGTCCATAATGTATAGCATGTCTGTATATGATATTTCATTGTATGAAGAAGTTTCTTCACCTTTAAGTAATGATATACTTTCTTGAAATGCTGTGTCATAGTCATTCGTCTTTATGGAACTAATAAAACTTTCATAAAAGGTATCTACATGCCTTGATAAATTATCTCGAAAATTCTTCATAATATCTAAAGCATTTTTGTATTCTGTATAAGTCTTTGCAGATTCTTCCTCAAACTGTATTCGTTCTACTTCCTGGTCTTCTCTAAATGCTTGCAAATTACCTGGATTATATGCATACATTGGTGTCAAGGTCGTACTTTGTAATGCACCTTTAAAAGCCAAGTTTAATTTTTCTATTTGAATATTATATTCATCTTCATTATGCTTAAACATTTCTCCAAGTTCATCACGCATCTCTACATATCTTTGACTTAAAGCCTCAACTTTTTCTTCATGAGTAGGGTTCGATGAAGAAGTAGTAACATTTGAAAATTCTCTAAAAAAACTTGCTGTAATTTTTGCATTCTCTGTAATATTTAAACCTGCCTCTTTTAGTGTAATGGCACGACTGACATATTTTTCTCTTTGGGATTCATCAATACCATTTTTATTAAGCGGGTGGTTGTCAAACAGACGATTTACATTCGCTAAAAAATTGCTTTGTACATTTAAACTCATGTATATGCCCTCCTAATACTATTTTTAACATCCTATAGTAATTATCGGACAATTTACTAAAAATATAAAGTCTAATTTGCTTTAACTCGTCAGCTTGACGCAATAACTGGTCTGATAATGGCTAACCACTTGTATTTACAACGTTTTATGCATCCTGTACTTCAATTAGTTAATATAAATAACATGTTGCATATTAATACTAAAATAACATTTCAGGAAGTTGATAATATTACCATGTACAATAATGACAAAAGAATTTATAGTATTAATGGGTGATGAAAATGATTTTTAACATAGATATTAATACTAAAATAGATATACGTTCTTTAGAAGATTTAAATAAATTATAAATAATATTTGAGGTTAATAATTTGGGAAAGCTTAACTTTAGCGAATTGGGAAGATGGGAGAACAGCTAAAAAATATTACGAAAACAAAGCAATAAAAAAAGAGGTTTATGGTCATCAAGGAGTACGGTAAAGAGAGGCATTTCAGATTTAATACAATATAGGGAGAATGGGAGTAATTGATCTAACAGATATTTTTTGAAAAGGTAAAGGAATATAATAAAAAGACAAATTGTCCACCAAGTGAGCAGTTTGTTTTTTTCATGGATTAAGGTGGAGTTCATGTTGAACCTACAAGAAGGACTCACTTTAAGAATATATTTATAGGCAAAAAAAGAACTATTTGAGATAAAACATTGCAAGTGTTATAATACTTGTAATGAAATTATTGGAGGTTTTATTATGGATTATCCTGAAATTATTAAAACAATTAGAGAACAATTGAATTTAAGTCAGGAAGATTTGTCTAAAGAATTAGACATTAGCTTTGCTACAGTGAATAGATGGGAGAATGGGAAATCCATACCCAGTAAAATGGCAAAAAGACTTCTGATTGATTACTGTAGGGAAAAAGAACTCCCAAAAGCATTAATTTCAGAAATAAACGATTATAAATAATTTGAATTAGAAAGATGTGATAAGAATGAATTCAAAAGAAATAGATATACTTTATAACAATCCATTGCCATCATCAAGAACTGGTTTATTTTATAATACATTTTCTTATCCTACAAAAATCTCCCCAGAAACGGTAGCTATTTATATTGCTATGCATACTGAACCTGGAGATACGGTGTTAGATATATTTGGAGGAAGCGGCTCCACGGGGTTGGGTGCACTAATGTGCGAACATCCAACAGAAAAAATGATTGAGATTGTGGAAGAACTTGGAATTACTCCTACTTGGGGTGCAAGAAATGCTGAGATATATGAATTGGGAAAGTATGGAAGCTATGCATCCAATGTAGTGTGCAACCCGCCAAATGAAGAAGATTTTCGTCTGGCTGCAAAAGAATATTTTAAAAAAGCCCATGATGAACTTGACTGGTTATATAGTTGCAAAGATAAATTAGGAAATGATGCCCAAATTAGACATACAGTTTGGTCAGACATGTTAATTTGTCCAAATTGTAAGCATGAGATAACTTATTATGATTTATTCGTGGAGCATAATCCTATGGCAATAAAGGAATATGGGAAATGTCCAAAATGTACTTTTGTTGGAGACAAAGAGAGTTTTGACAACAAACTAGAAGAGGTACAAGATACATTATTAAATAAAAAAATTTGTCAAAGGAAAAGAGTACCTGTGTTAATTTACGGGCAAACATCTTCAAGAAAGTGGAAAAGGGTTATAAATGAAGATGATATTGATTTAATAAAATTAATAAGTAAAAATTTTAAATTTGAAAACTATAAACCTCAAAGTATAGAATGGGGTGAACTATATAGGTCTGGATATCATACTGGAATTACTCATTTGCATCATTTTTATACACAGAGAAATTTCTATGTGATGATGAAATTATGGGAAATGGCAGATGATTATCCAGAAAAAATAAGAGATTCATTAAGATTGGTATTGCTAAGTTATAATGCTGCACATAGCACATTAATGTCTAGAGTAGTTGTAAAAAAGAATAGTAAGGATTTTGTACTAACAAGTGCTCAGAGTGGAGTTTTATATATTAGTAGTTTACCTGTAGAAAAAAACATAATTATTGGTGCAGAAAGAAAAATAAAGACATTCTTTAATGCGTTTAAATATGTCAATACTTGTTCGGGAAAAGTTAATGTAGTAAACCAAAGTAGTGAAATGCTTAATCTGGATGATAAAACTATAGACTATTTATTCACTGATCCACCATTTGGAGATTTTATTCCATATTCTGAGGTTAATCAAATTAATGAGCTTTGGTTAGGGGAAACAACTAATAAAGAAAAAGAAGCTATAATTAGTGAGGCACAAAATAAAGATCTAAACAAATATCAATCGATGATGACGAAAATATTTGTGGAGGCTCGCAGGGTGTTAAAAGATGATTCTAAAGCAACGGTGGTATTTCACTCATCAAAAGCAGAAGTGTGGGAAGCTATGAAACAAGTGATTGATAGTTCTAAATTTAATATTTTGAATACTAGTATATTGAATAAAACTCAAGCAACTTTTAAGCAGACGGTTTCAAAGGGCTCGGTACAGGGAGATCCAGTAATGCTAATAGAAAAAGGAAAAGTGAAGGAAGTAATAGATAATGAACCAAGTTCTTCCGAAGAAATACTAGAAAAGATATTAAAAGAATCTATAGGAAATGAAGAAGTAAATGTAAGACTTTTATATTCTAAGTATATTGCAAAATGTTTAGAAAAAGGATTAAGAGTTGAATGGAGTGCTAAGGAAGCATATGATTACTTTTATAAAAGGATTGGTGTTGAAGTGTGAATAGATTTAAACCATGCTTGAATAATGAAGCAAGGAAAAAAAGGTTTGGTCAGTATTTTACGGATGATAGTATAGCAAATTTATTAATAAAATTAGCTGATATTAAAAGAAGTGATACTGTAATTGATCCTATGGCTGGTTCGGGGAATATGCTTGCTCCTTTATTAGAATTAGGGCATGATCCATTTAAAGTTTATGGGATTGAAATTGATCCCGTTGCGGGGAAGCTATGCGATGAGAGATTAATGTTATCAAATTTCGTTATTAATAATGCTTTTAATAAAACTGCATATGAGAAATTTACTGGTAATTGCAAAGATGGATGGGATGTAGTTATAACTAACCCTCCATATGTGAGATATCAATCTATGAGATTTAATGAAAAAATCAATATAGACTTACCTAATGCAAAATCAATAAGAGAGGATCTATTAGAGACGATAGATTCTTTTAAGTTTTTAGATGAAAAAGATAGAAATGATTTTAAGATTATAGTTCAATCCTACTCAGGCTTAGCAGACCTGGCTGTACCTTCATGGATTCTATGTTCAGCAATGTTAAAAGTTGGAGGTAGATTAGCTATAGTAGTGCCTGATACATGGTTAAACAGGCAATATGCTTCTGTAGTTCAATATATGTTACTAAAATGGTTTAGGATAGAATATGTAATTGAAGATGTCAATAGGGTATGGTTTGCAGATGCACAGGTTAAAACAAACTTAGTTATAGCGAAGAGGATACCTAGAAAAAAATCAATATATTGCAGTGATTATTATTATTCTCATATTGAAGTTTATGGGAATATAAATAAGAAACTAGGGGCTGGGTTGCCTATGGTAGAGAAAGAGAATCTTGATGTGGCTATTAAATCAAGAGATTCAGATTATATAAAAGACATTAAATATGAAATGAAAAATATAGAACACATGATAACTAATTTTCTTGAAAATTATAAATTAGATTGGATAAATGAATTAGAGGATCGAACATATGATAAAGGATATGCATCTCTCCCTTATGAGTTAACTAAATTACTAGGTAATCATAAAAAATTAAAAACAATCTCTTTAGAGGAATTAGGTATATCAGTGGGGCAGGGACTAAGAACAGGAGCAAATAAATTCTTCTACCTAACACATATTGAAACTTTAGGAGAATATGAAATAGTTCAACCGCATAAATATTTTGGCTTCAGGAATTTAAAAGTACCTTCAAATTTGTTGTACAAAGTAGTAAGAAAGCAGTCAGATATTAATGATGCTTTATTTGTAGATAGAGAAAGTATTAAGGGTAGAGTTTTGTATATTCAAGATGCAATTACCGAGAAGGATATGACAAATACAGATAGTGAGTTGACCCAAAAATATTCAGTACTGAATGATGATTTAGCTGATTTTATAAAGCTCGCATCGCTGACTCCTATTAATGAAAACAATCCTAATAAGTTAATTCCCCAACTATCTGCAGTTAAACCTAATGATCGCATAGAAGAAATAGAAGGAACTAAGATTAAGCGATATTGGTATATGTTACCCAGGTTTACAGATAGGCATATACCAGATTTATTTATACCAAGAATCAACAATGATTCACCAAATACTTATTTGTTAGATAATAGAGAAGTTGTGATAGATGCAAATTTTTCTACATTGTGGATAGAACAGTCTTATTTGAAATATAAACTTGCGTATTTTGCAATATTGAATTCATATTGGGTTAAGGCATATTTAGAATCTATAGCTACAGTTATGGGAGGAGGGGCGCTAAAAGTTGAGGCAAGTCATATAAGAAAAATAAAAATACCATTATTAAATGAAAAAGAACTTGAAGTCTTGAATACTTATGGTGATAAATTATCAAAGGTTAATAATCATGAAGAAACTTTAGAAATAATTTGCAAAATAGATAATTTACTACTTTCAAAAACAAATATTTGCAGTGAGTCCTTAAGAAAATATGTAAGGGATAAGGTGACTCAGCGGAAAAATTGATTGGGGGATTGTAATGAATAGGAATGTTGATTATTCTAAGATAAAAGAATTTGTACATGATGCTAATAGATTAATTTCGAATAATGCAGTAGAGGATGTTATCAGACATAACTTGTCATCATGGATGCGTCAAATGTTTAAAGACAATCCTTGGTGGATATCAGTTCATATATCAGGTTCTGAAACAAAAATGGATTATACAACACTATCAGGATCAAATAGGGGATTTGTTGATTCTCTTGTTGGAAAAACTGTTATTGAATATGAAAAAAATCTCGCAATACCAAGCATATTTAATACTGGCTATCAGCAAGTAAAGGGTTATTGTGCTGGGCTGCTTAATAATGGTGTTGATCAGGATGATATAATTGGTGTTCTTTCAGACACTATAAGATGGCATGCATATAAAATATCAGCCGTTGTAGAAAAAGATCCAGATCAACTCTATGCACAGGATATGATTGAATTGGAGGAAATTGATTATATTCAATTATCTACTGGTGATGAAATAGAAGCCAAGCAGTTTGTTAATTTTATTTTGAAGTATATTGCAAGGGAAGGCTCTAGGAAATTAGATGCTATACAATTAGCAAAGGATATGGGAATAGAAAGTATATTTTGGGAAAACTATATTAGTCAAATAGGTATTATTATTAAATCGGCATTTGAGTCCCAAAAAACATATGCGACCATGATAGAGGGGTTGTGGAGTAATTTTGTTTCCTATATTGGTGGTAGCACTAATGATAAGTACTTCAGTCTAACTAGTTATATAAATGAATTTTACATAATAACTCTTGCAAAATTTCTTTGTGTGAATATTTTAGAAGGGGAAAGTATTATAAGTAGTCCAGACGAATCTTTACAAATTTTAAATGGCAATTATTTTAGGAAAAAGGGCTTGTTAAATCTTATAGAATATGATTATTTTGGTTGGATTAATGAAACTCCTTATGCAGAGAAACTATTAGATATAACACAAAAAATTCAGGAAGACTTGTTAGCATATGATTTTAAAAATATTCCCAAAGAAGATATTTTTGGGCCTTTAGTTGCACAGCTTGCTCAACGTGAACAACGTCTATTGTTAGGGCAGGAATATACCCCACAATGGTTAGCCAAGAAAATAGTAAAAAATTTATTAGCTTCTATGCCTAATGGGGAACAGCCAAAGTTTTTAGATATGTGTTGTGGCTCAGGTGTTTTTCTAGTTGAAACAGTAAAGCAAACAATAGAAAGATTAGGAGTTGATCCACTGGATTGTTCAAATGAAGACATAGATATATTGCAAAATGCAATAGTTGGATTTGATATTGATCCTTTAGCGGTTATTTTATCAAAAGTTAACTGGGTTTTATTGATGAGAGATTTCATTGCTAGCGCTTCAGCTGATTTGGTGATACCGGTATTTCATGCGGACTCATTATTTATGATTACTCCAGTTTCAAAAAACATATCACAGGAATCTGAAGAAATAATACTTAATCTGGATAACGAAGCTGTGAGCTTACCAAGTTTTCTTATATCTCCTAGTAATGGGGTTCTCTTTGACCACTTAGTAAAAGCATGTTATTCTCTAGCAATGCAAAGATCTAAGAATAAGAATAATGGTAAATTGAAACCTCAGATTGAATTGGTAGTTAAGAGAGCATTAGAATCTATACTGACTAATATGGAGATTGGAAATATAGATAAATTGATAGAATTTTGTTTTGAGTTAACATCGGTATTAGAGAAAATGCAACGTGAGGGTAAAAATGGAATTTGGGCATTTATATTAGAAAATACATATAGACCTGCTTTGGTTATGGAACAATTTAATGGTATAGTTTCTAATCCTCCTTGGTTGACAATGAGTAAACTTCGTGACAATCCGTATAAAACGGGTCTTGTTACTAAAGCCTTAGAGTACAACATCAAACCGAAGGGAGGAGCTCATCATCATGTAGAACTTTCAACAATTTTCTTGATACAATCCATACAACATTATCTATCTTCAAATTCAAAATTTGCATGTGTAATGCCAGATAGCTTGTTAAATGGATACCATCATGAACCTTTCCGTATGGAAGAGTATAGAAAGACTAAAGATCCTATTTACGCAAATGTTGTTGAAATATGGGAAGTAGATCCTTCTACATTTAAGAATAAAGCAATAGTTATATTTGGGGACAATATTGTTGGAAATTCTACTAAATCTGTCATCCCAGGTAAAAAGGTGTATTATGAAGAAGATATTGATTGTGAATATAGGCTTTTAAGACAAGGTAGCAGAAGTGCATGGTCAAATAACCCTAATGTTGAAGAAGTTACAGAAGTTTTAGAACAGATTCCATTTTTGCAAGGAGCAGATATTATGCCACGAACAGTAATTTTTCATAGAAGTAAAAAACAACACAATGGAAAATGGGAGTTATCAAAAATAAATAGAGTAAATGATGAATTATCATATTTGGTGAAAGATGCAAAAACACATAAAGAATTCAGACTTGAGGTAGTAAATATAGATGATGATTTAATGTATAATTGCTTGTTATCTCATCATATGGTTCCATTTAAGATTTTGAGTCCAGCAGATGCATTTTTACCAGTAATTAAAGATGAAAAAGGAGATTTTCGTGCTATTAATGAAGAAACATTGTTTCTAAGAAGTGGTTCTGNTAGAGAAGCAATACGTAGCATAACTACGGAATTAGGTATTACAATTACTGACTACTATTATAAACTTAATTATAGAAATAAATTAAATCCCCAAAAATTTGATAAGAATTCTTTTCTAGTCCTAGCAGGAGCTGGTGGAAGCTATGCGTGTTCAGGGTATATAGATTTATCTAAAAGTAATTCTGAAAAGCTTATAGTTGACCAAACGTTATACTGGTATCAAACTACAAATGAAGATGAGGCAATATATATAGTTGGTATGTTGAATAGTGAAGCATTAAATAACTTGATTGCTGAATTTCAACCAGAAGGAATACAGGGTAAAAGACATATTCATAAATTGCCTTATGCGATAACTCCTATGTATGATGAAGAAAATGATTTGCATGTTGAATTAGTAAGTGTTATAAAAAAACTTATGGAAGAATTTGATAAGAATATAGATGAAGATATTTCGGAATTAATATTTAATCCTTCTAAATCAACACTTCAAGTTAGAAGGAGAAAAGTAAGACAATATTTAAAAACACTTCCAAGCTATTGTAGCTATGAGGGCTTATGTAAACAAGTTTACACCGTAGAAGATTAGATAGGTTTATAATAAAAATATAGCAAACTATAAAAGTAACAGTAAATAAAGTAAATATTAAAAGTCTAGCTGAATTAATTATTGTAAAGCTAGACTTTTATATTTTTTAAAAAATTCTTCTCAGGTTGAAAAGGGATCTTAAAATTATACCCCATTCTATTCATTTCACAAATTTTAATAAGTACAAGGTTTGTTTCTGTATTTAGTGTACTGGCAATTTGAGATGGGTCAAAGCCTTCATTTGCATATTCAAGTACTGAATCATTATCTAGTAGAAGATGAGCAGCAAAGGTATTGGCAGTATACTCAGCATTATTTATAGATTTAAAAAGAGTAAATTCTTTAAGTCCGTTTTCCCCTAGATCTCTATGATATATATCATGACCAATTTCATGGGCCAAAACCATTTGCCGCCAGTGATGGTCAAGGTTACTGTTTAAGAAAACAGATCTTTGTCTTAAAATAATTCTGTACATACCTAAGAGATTCTGGAATTCATGAAAATAAACTTTAATACCAAGTTCATCTGCAATGACAAAGGGATTCCTAGTTCCTAATTTTTTCACTATACTATTTGCTTTATTAAATATTTCAAAAGAGTCAATCATAATAGCACCTCCTAAAAAGAAGACTACTCCCAATTGTCCTATTAAATGATTACCCATAAATTAAATATTAACCGTTGTCTTTTCTATATTTCTTAGGAGTGTACTTTTTATTTTTTTTCTTTGCATCCCAATAGGCCTGCTGCAAAGCTTGCATAACTGCATCTTTATCAGATTCAGATAATTCACCTCCTGCAAATAATCCGCCTATTTCTGTCACAAGTTCTTCTGCCTGTTTTGCACCACGATAACCATATTTTTCACTTGCTCTTGTAATAAATACATCCCCTTCATTTCGNAGATAATTTACATCTACATCTAGTATATTAGCGAGGGTTGTATAGATGTCTCTATTTTTAGGATAGGTGGTGCCGCTTTCATAATAATTAACTGTTCGTAAGGAAATCCCTGCTTTTTCAGCTAATTGGGCTTGGGTTAAACCGTTTTTTTTGCGAAGATCACGGAGCTTTTCACCGAATTTCATAGTCATCCTCCTTTTGAATTTCATAATATGCAATATAATTGCATTAAAACTAATTTAATCTATTGACAATAGAAATTGAATTGCATATAATTAATTTAACGCAAGATACTTGCATATTTATAATACTTTAAATTGCACATATTGTCAACAAAAATTATGGCTGTAAATATTACCATAATATAAAAGTTGTAATGGGAAAATAAGGGGGATAGAGAATTATGAGGAAAACTAGGATGATGAAAAATATTTCAAGGATGTATGAGAGTATGCAGCTTGATGAAGAACAAGTCTTTAGAAAAGCAAAGTTATTATTAACAATTTATAGAGATGTGGTATGGGCATCTTTAAAAGAAGTAGATAATGTTAGGGAAGTTTGTGAAGCTTATTATAGTAATGATTTGGCTGTAGCACTTACTTATTTAAACGATTTTGCACCGATAGAAAAAAAAGAAGAGTTTATGACAAAAATATCAGGAGTATTTGAAACAAAATGGATGATAGATTTAATAGATACAGCTATGTTAAAAGTATATGAGTATCACGATAACGGAAAACTTTATCATGAAATTTTGTCTAAATCCTATGTAACTGCATATCCTATGGTAGAAAGTGAAATGCTAGAAGCACTAGGTATGGAAAGATCTAATTATTATTTAAAGAAAAAAGAAGCAGTAAAACTATTTGGGATAGCATTATGGGGATATGCACTTCCAAGATTTGAACAAATATTTAAAGATGATATTGAAGAAGTATTACCGATAAATGAATTTTTCTATTAGTGGACAAACTATGGACTAATTGCATACTAAATACATACTAACTCCGTACTGACTTTGGATATGGACTAACCTATAATAAGTATTATGGAAGAGTATTGCATAAATTAAATAAGAAAAGAATAAGCCTTGGCATTTAAAGATTTGCTAAGGCTATATTTATGCCTTTTTCCACTAATACGGCAGATAAAAAGGCCGGGAATAACAAAATGTTATTCCCGGCCTTTTTTATTATCCAAAAGTTAAGGAGGCAATATGAAACGCTGGGAAACTTATATTGCTAAATATCCATGATCCTTTAATTTTTTCTAATCAAAAACAAAAAAGAAAAAATTGGAGGAAT
>JGI24707J26582_10002471_pt1 | contig 13812 bp, 13 predicted proteins | sample BioPla1DNA1_FD_26582 | JGI IMG/M metagenome (IMG submission 26582) | reverse complement strand
ATGCAAAGAGTGATGAAAAAATAATAACCCTTGATGGCATTGAACGTACACTTTCCGAAGATATGCTTGTTATCGCTGATTCAAACAAACCAATTGGCATTGCTGGTGTTATGGGTGGAGAACTCAGTGGAGTTATGAACGATACAAATACCGTTATATTTGAATCGGCATACTTTAAGCCTACCTCCATTAGAAAAACAGCAAAAAAACTTGGTTTGCGTACTGATGCTAGTGCAAGGTTTGAAAAAGGCTTAGATATTAATAGTGCAATATCTGCTTTAAATAGAGCCTTTGAGCTAGTTGAACAACTTGGTGCTGGGGAGATTGTTGGTGGAATTATCGATAAGGATTATATTGATAAAACACCTAAAACCATTGACTTTGACTCTAAATGGATAAACTGCTTCCTAGGCACTGATATTCCAGAAGTTGATATGATAAAATATTTAACAAGCCTTGGTTTCATTGTTAAAAATAATAAAGTAACTGTGCCTAGCTTTAGGATTGATGTTGAGGGGAAGGCTGATATAGCTGAAGAGGTTGCTAGAATTTATGGTTATAATAATATTCCTTCAACTGCATTCAGAGGTGTTGCTCAGTCCCAATTAACTCCTATTCAAAAGTTCACCGATAGAATTTTAAGCGGCATGGTATCACTTGGATGCTATGAAATTGCAACCTATTCCTTTATCTCCCCTAAATATTTTGATAAAATCAATCTGCCTGAAATCAGTGCTTTAAGGAATACTATAACTATTGCTAATCCCCTGGGTGAAGAAACAAGTATTATGAGAACAACCACTATTCCATCAATGCTTGAAGTCCTCTCTAGGAATTATAATAATAGAAATGATAAGGCAAAGCTTTTTGAGGTAGGTAAGGAATATATTCCAACTACACCGGATACACTACCTGAAGAGCTACTACGCCTAACTATAGGCTTATACGGGGGTAATGCTGATTTTTATGAACTGAAAGGTATAATTATAGCTTTACTTGATAATTTAGGTATTGAAGATTTTGAACTAGTGCGTTGTCATGAAAATTATAAATTTGATGAGGCATCGGCTTTCCACCCAGGTAGAAGTGCTGTTATCGTAAAAGATGGTTTAGCCTTTGGAATATTTGGCGAAGTGCATCCTTCAGTTATTGATAATTATGAAATTGATGCTAAGACCTATGTTGCTAAGCTAAATGTTCCTGAAATGATGGAGATAGCAAAAACAGAGATAACATACAAACCTTTGCCAAAATATCCTGCTACAACAAGGGATTTAAGTTTAGTTTGTGATGATGAAATACCTGTTGCTAATATTGAAAAAATCATCAAAAAAGCTGTTGGACAAAACTTGGAAAAGGTTACGCTGTTCGATGTCTATAAGGGTAAACAAATTGAACAAGGTAAGAAAAGTGTTTCATATTCAATTTCTATGCGTTCACATGAGGGTACTCTAACTGATGAGCAAGCGGATATAGCGATGAACCGTGTATTAAAATCTCTTGCTGAAATGGGTGCAGAATTAAGAATGTAAAATAATATTCATTATTTATTTGTAACTTGGTTACAGAAATATCACAATTTTATGGTTATAATAAGGATAGATTAAATTTTAGGAGGTATAAATATGTCAGTTACTGTGATAACAAAAACAAACTTTGAACAAGAGGTTCTCAAATCAGATAAACCCGTACTCATTGATTTTTGGGCTGGCTGGTGTGGCCCATGCAGAATGTTAGCTCCCGTTATTGAGGAAATTGGTGAAGAATACAGCGAAGATGTTAAGGTTTGCACGGTTAATGTTGATGATGAGGGTGAACTTGCATCCCAATTTAATGTTATGAGTATACCTACACTTGTTGTTATTAAGGATGGAAAAACTATTGAAACAACTGTTGGTGTAAAAACAAAAAATGAGATTTTACAATTGGTCGGTATCTAATATAAATAAAAGCTGCTTTCACTAATAATGATAGCAGCTTTTTAAATTATCCTATAGTTGTTACTTCTTCAATAGTTTCCATGTTCTCTACTGTTCCTGTATCCGTTACAGTTGTTTCCACCATATCTGTTTCGGTCATTGGCATTTCTTCAACCGTTGTTTCTAAAGTGATGTCACTTTCAGTTATATCAGTTTCAAATTCTCCAAATACAAAATCATTAAATTCTATAACTAAATCCAAATTAGGCATCTCAAATGAAGTAAGTAATCCTGTATCCTTATCAAGCTTTATTGCATAATCGCCTTGTTCTGTTCTCCCTTCAATAACTAAATAATCCTTTTCGCTAATTACTTCAATAGTATCTTTAGCTGCTGTTTCATCAATGATTGTAAACAAATTACTCATCATGGATTTTATCGGTAATGCAGACTTTGGTATAGAAAAACTTAATCCTTTATAAGATGCCGTTACATTATCATCTATAAATGATAATATCACTCCAGCTAAGGTACTAGGTTCTGAAAATTCAGACTCCCATGCTCCATTCCCAAATCTCTTTACCTCTGCTATAGATATAAGATCTCCATATTTCATCTCAATATTGCATGAAAAAGCACTATCTAACTTGGGTTTTATCTCCTTTTTCACTTTACCAACCTTACTACAAGCAGATAAAGAAAAAATACTAACTACTACTAATATCAACGCAAAAATCCTTTTCATAAAAAGCTCCATTCTCCGTTTTCGGTGTTAAATTTTCTTTTTACAATCCTTGATTTTTGCCGATATTCAAGAATATTATAAAGCGGCATTCCAATGCATTAATTATAATTTACTTCTCATTTTGTTGAACAGATTAGGTAATTCCTATATCATGTCCGTTAGAGGCATAGCTTATTGAAAGAATTTAACTAATGCTATATCCCCTATCCTGCCATGCATATAAACTTTTAAAACTGTTAGTTGTACAGATTTAATTACTTATGCTATAAATGAAACAATCATTCAATTTAATGTATCCCACTTCCCCCTTTACTTATATCCAAATTTCCGTTTATATTTACATATGCTTATCGGGAACAGTCACTACCGTTCCTGCTCCTTTCAGCACCAGTATAGCATTACTTTCCTTTGTAAAGCTAACTGCTGACGCAAAGCCTATGGAGCTGAATATCCTTCACCCACAGCCGATAACTCTCGTAATTTCAGCAAGGCGTTAGATGATAATCACCCCTGACTTGTTGTCCTTTATAATATCTATGCAATCCACCATATGGTTTATTCCATCAGTTCTAAAATTACAGGACATCTTATAATTTTTATTGTTTCTCTAATTAATATCCCATCTCATTAGCTTGAACGTTCGCAATTTTTATAGATTATTTCTTAATGTTTTGAGATAAAACTTGACATACCCTGCTCGGGGATTTGAAGATAACATTGCCGCATAAAAACAACCCCCATTTCGCTACGCTCCATGGGGGTTTATTCCTAATCAGGCTAATATATTAACTATTCTCTACATTTGACCTTTAATAAGTTTTAATGCACCTTTTTCAAGCCTTGAAACCTGTGCTTGCGATATTCCTATCTCTTCTGCTACCTCTACTTGCGTCTTCCCTTGAAAAAAACGCAAATAGAGGATATTTTTTTCCCTTGGGTGAAGTCCCTTTATCGCCTCTCGAAGCGAAATTTCATCTAGCCAATTCTCTACATTATTCTTATCACTTATTTGGTCTAAAACATAAAGAGTATCTCCTGAATCAGAGTAAACTGGCTCATATAAGGATACTGGCTCACTAATNCTTTCTAAAGCCAATACTACCTCGGATTTTTGCATTCCAACTTCCTTAGCAATTTCCTCAATTGTAGGGTCCCTTTGATACTTATTTGTCAACAACTCTTTTGCTTGCATAGCTTTATATGCTAAATCTCGCAATGACCTGCTTACCTTTATATGATTATAATCCCTTAAATATCGCCTTAATTCCCCCGATATCATAGGGACACAATATGTGCTAAAACGCACACCTTTNGTCAAATCGAAATTATTAATTGCCTTTATCAGCCCAACAACACCAATCTGAAATAAATCGTCAATATCCTCTCCCCTATTAGTAAATCTTTGAATAACACTTAAAACCAACCTCAGATTTCCATTAATAAGCTTATCTCTAGCTGCCTTATTCCCCGTCTTCTGTATTTCTCTTAGTAATTCCATCTTCTCAGCTTCCTTTAAAACCACAAGCTTAGAAGTATTGATGCCAGATATTACAACCTTATTATAAGCCATACCAACTACCTCTCAAAATGTTCTTACTAAGATTATTGACAGTTGATATAATTATAATCAAATTGTAAAAATGTAAGTATTGCCAACTTAATTTCTTATATTTTTTCTAGTTCGCAACGTAGCTTTTTAATTATTTTTTTCTCAAGCCTTGAAATATACGACTGTGATATCCCGATTGTATCAGCAACCTCTTTTTGNGTTTTTTCATTGCCATCAATAAGACCAAAACGCATTTGCATTATCATTTTTTCTCGTCCACCCAATGCATCAATTGCCTCCCTTAACATACATTTTTCCGCCTCAATTTCTATTCCTTTATTTACAATATCATCATCTGTTCCTAATACNTCTGATAAGAGTAGTTCATTCCCGTCCCAATCAATATTTAAAGGCTCATCAATGGAAATCTCATTCCTATACTGTGATGATTTCCTTAAAAACATTAATATTTCGTTCTCTATACAACGTGATGCATATGTAGCAAGCTTAATATTTTTACTTGGACGAAAGGTGTTAACTGCCTTAATTAACCCTATTGTACCAATTGAAACCAAGTCTTCAATCCCTATACCTGTGGATTCAAATTTTTTTGCTATATAAACAACCAAGCGAAGATTGTGGACAATTAGCTTCTCCCTTGCACCATCGTTATTCTCTGCGAGCAATTTAAAAGCCTTTTTCTCTTCTTCTTTAGAAAGTGGTGGTGGCAGGGTTTCAGAACCATTTATATAATATACGGCATACTTACCGAACTTTATTTTCTTTTTTAAAATAAATAAGTTGATTTTTAAAAATATACTTTGAAATAATCTCATTATTACCACCATCCGTTTATTTATTATACTATATAGTTAACAGTTTCGGATTAAATATTGCATCCGTTTCTTTTGAATTAACTCCAATTAGTGCATCTACATTTCTCGTTCTATTTGTGTTTTCTTCTTTAATAATAACTTCATCAGGCTTAAAAATAGGTATAATTCCACTTTCACTAATTGTTGAAAATGGTATCAATCTAAATCCCTTAGGCATTTCAGTGTTAATTCCTATAAGGCTACTTATATCAAAACTTATCTCTTCGTTAAAAAGCTTACTAATATCCTTTTCGCTACAAATAATTACAGGTTTCCCACTAAAGCNATCAATAAGTGAATTCCCTGTATCCATAAGTCCATCGATTGAGATTATCTTATTTTTGAATTTTATTATNACTGTATATTTTCCACCATCAGCTTTGCCCCCATCCATAATCAACCTAATTAAACATATAGCAGCATAAGCAATAATGGTGCAAATCACAAGTGTTAGCAAGGAAAAATCTATGTAGATTGATGTGTTATTATACCCCATAAATGAAGGCTTAAATATCATATATATTGCAAGCATTATTCCTGCAAAAACAAAATTTATCCCATAAAAACATAATATTAACTTCATAAGCTTAAATTTATCTTTAATCCCGAAAGCTAGTGACACTATTAAAACAGCTGCAAAAAGCTTAATAATAGTATTAGCAAGAATACCGATTTCAGGAAGTAGTATCATAAGCGAAAATGCACTTCCAACTACTGATGATATAATGCATCTATAGGTTTTTAAATTTGTATGGGTAATCCTAGCAGTTGATTTTATTAAGAAATAATTTACATATATATTTAAAATAATAAGCACATCAACATAAATATAAGTCAAGTTATAACCCTCTGTTCTTTTTAAATTTAGGTTTAGTTCTATTATATAGTCAAGCTCATGTTAAATCTGTCGATTTTGGGTAGGCTAATTCTCCTAATCTTTTTTCGGCAGTATAAACAAAAAAGCCCCTCATAATTTTGAGGGGACTAGCATTGTATATAATTATCTTTTAGGACATAAAAGCTGCAAATGCTTTATAAGCCATATAGACATCTATTTTTGAAACTATCTCATAGGGTGAATGCATCGACAAAACTGGTACTCCAACATCAACGGTATCAACATCAAGATTAGCAACATACGCTGCTACAGTACCGCCGCCACCCAAATCAACTCTACCAAGTTCAGCCGTCTGCCAAATAATTTTGTTTTCGTTAAGCATATTTCTAACTTTACCAACAAACTCAGCTGAGGCATCGGAAGTTCCTGCCTTTCCCCTTGAACCTGTAAATTTAGTTACAACCACACCATAATTAATATAAGCAGCATTCCTCTTCTCAAGAACTTCTGGAAAAGTTGGATCAAATGCAGCATTAACATCTGCGGATAGGCACTCAGAATTTGAAAGAACAGTTCTACCTTCAACACCAAATCCTTTTGCTAAATCCGCAATAAAATACTTTAAATACGCTGATTTAAGACCAGTATTGCCATCACTACCCGTTTCTTCTTTGTCTGCTAAAACAACAATAGCAGTTTTATTCGGATTTTCACATTTTAGAATAGCCTGTAAGCTTGTATAAGCACATACCCTATCATCTTGACCATATGCACCAACCATACTCCTATCAAAGCCTATGTCTTTAGCTTTAAATGCTGGAACGGCTTCAATCTCAGCAGAAATAAAATCATCTTCAATAACTCCATATTTTTCATTAAGAATCTTTAATATATTAAGCTTAACCTTCTCGCTAATCTCATCATCTTTAAAAGGTCTTGAGCCAATTAGAATATTAAGTTCCTCTCCCTTTATGCCCTCTGCAAGGTTACGTTTCATTTGTTCAGCGGCAAGATGTGGTAGTAAATCATTAACACAGAATACGGGGTCATTTTCATCCTCACCAATATTAATTGTAACCTTTGTATTATCAGCCTTAACAAGTACGCCATGTAATGAAAGGGGAATTGCAGTCCACTGATATTTTTTTATTCCACCGTAGTAATGTGTTTTAAAAAGTGCAAGTTCACTTTCCTCATATACAGGGCATTGCTTTAAATCAAGCCTTGGTGAATCAATATGGGATATACACAAGTTTACACCATTTTCTATCGGCTCATTACCTATAACAGAAATAATAATTGCCTTACCACGATTATTGCTATAAATCTTATCTCCAAATTTTAGCTCCATTCCTATTTTATATTCCTTAAAACCATTCTCCTTTAAAATCCCTATTGTATAATCAACGGCTTCCCTTTCTGTTTTTGCGATATCAAGAAACTTTTTGTACTTCTCACAAAACTTATCAGCCTTTTTAATTTCTTCATCTTTTAAAATTAATCCTGCATTCTTTTTCTTTGAAAACAATGATTTTTTTAATTCTTTAGCATTTGAATTGCCCTTACCCATAGTTATACCTCCACACTTATCACAGTTGGTTTATTACATTCCATTAAATTATATTAATTTATTATTGTAATAATCCTTAATTTTATCCGAAACTTCTTTTGCTACTGCATATAAATTATCTAAACCTTTATTATTTTTGATAATAAAGTCTGAATTCTGTTTAAAAAATGCTTCATCAAGTTGGGAATTAATCCTATCCCTAGCTTCTTTTTCTGATAATTCATCCCTCTTAATAATTCTTTCAAGTCTTATTTCTTGCCTTGCAACAACTGATATAATCAATTCACAAAAATCATCGGCTCTACTCTCAAATAAAGTTGGGGCATCAAGTAAAATAAGTTTTTTGCCAATATCCGAATTAATCTTTATTTGATTAAGTATCTCTGAAGTTATGTAAGGATAGCTAATACTATTAAGTTGCTCAAGCTTACATTTGTCGTTAAAAACAATATTACTCAAATACCTCCTATCCAATTCCCCATTAGACGCTAATATTTTCTCACCAAAACAATCAGCTAGTTCACAAAGGCAGAGTGAACCTTTTCTCACTACCTCCCTAGCTATCAAATCGGCATTTATTACAGTAAAGCCATTGCTTTCAAAAACCCCACAAACTGTTGTTTTCCCAGCACCAGTTTGTCCAGTTAAGCCGACAACCATAACACCATCTAAACTATTCATAACTCTATCACCTCAAATCCCGCGGCCCTAATCAAGCGGTTATACACAGCAAGTCCAACNCCATCCTTNTTAGGAGTNCGAACGTAAACCGTTTCAGCACCTATTTTGTCTAANTCCCTAAGTTTTGAAAATAATTGTTGTGCATGTTCAACACTATTATCCCCATAAGTTAAATGTTGATACGGAAACATTNCTGATTCTTTATCATAAATTAATGAGNAAATTTTCTTCCCATTNTGTTGGGAAATATATTTTTTAAAGCCTTCTAAGCTACNATTAATAATTACTATATTAGCTTTAGGCGAATAATGTTTATACTTCATTCCTGGAGAACGAACNTAATTATTATCCTTAATATTGCTTANAACAGCCTCATCAATGATAACCTTTTTGCATACTTGTTCCAAATCTTCTTTGGTTACACAGCCAGGTCTTAAAATCCTNACTGTTTGAAAATCATCAAACGAAATCACTGTTGATTCNATCCCATAATGGCANGTTCCACCATCCACTACGGCAGAAATTTTTCCTGCCATATCATTCATAACATGTGCTGCTGTTGTGGGACTAGGGTAGCCAGATATATTTGCAGATGGTGCTGCAATCGGAATTCCAGCTAATTCTATAATCCTTTTTATAATAGGATGTGATGGCATTCTAACCCCCACTGTGTCAAGTCCACCCGAAGTAATGCTTGGGATAATTCCTTTCTTTTTCAACACCATAGTGAGCGGTCCACCCCAAAACTCCTCAGCAAGCTTATATGCTATATCTGGAATTTCAAAAGCTATTCTCTCAAGCATATCTATACTTGAGATATGCACAATCAACGGATTATCAGCAGGTCTGCCTTTTGCAATAAACACTGAACTAACAGCTTTAGAATTTGTTGCATCTGCACCAAGCCCATAAACAGTTTCAGTCGGAACCCCAACAATTTTACCATTCCTAAGCAGTGTAGAAGCAATCTCCAAATCATTTTCATTACATGATAAAAGCTTTGTTTCCCCCATTTAAATTCTCCAATTCTTTGCTAAAAATCACCGCCAAGTTATTTTCTACACATATTTACAAGTATTATTTAAATTTAAACACCTTTTAGCGGATATAACTTAAAATTCAATTTTAATCTATCTTTTTCTACTGCTTTAATTATCTTCTTGCATTGCAAGCTTAGCTGCCTGATCAGCAGTTGCTAAAGAATCGAAAACCTCATCAAGATTACCATTCATTAAATCCTCAAGTCTATAGATAGTAAGCCCAATTCTATGGTCAGTAAGCCTTCCCTGTGGGAAATTATATGTTCTTATTCTCTCTGAACGATCTCCTGTGCCTACCTGCATTTTACGTTCTGATGCTATTTTATCACTCTGTTCCTGTTGAAGGGTCTCATAAAGCCTTGAACGAAGAATCTTCATAGCCCTGTCTTTATTTTTATGTTGACTTCTTTCGTCCTGACATTCAACAACAACGCCAGTTGGGATATGAGTAATTCTAACAGCAGATTCTGTTTTATTAACATGCTGTCCACCTGCACCACTTGCTCTAAATACATCTATCTTCAAGTCAGTTGGCAAAATCTCCAACTCAACATCATCAGCCTCAACTAAAACTGCTACCGTAACTGTAGATGTGTGAATCCTACCCTGTGATTCTGTTTCGGGTACACGCTGAACACGATGTACACCACTTTCATATTTGAATCTTGAATATGCTCCCTCACCACTTATCAAAAAGCTAATTTCTTTAAATCCACCAACTTCTGTTTCATTTGCATTAAGCACTTCGATTTTCCAATTTTTGCTTTCAGAATACATTGAATACATCCTATATAATGAATTTGCAAAAAGTGAAGCCTCATCACCACCTGCACCAGCACGTATTTCAATAATAACATTTCTATCATCATTTGGGTCCTTAGGTAAAAGTAAAATCTTCAGCTCTTCAGTAGTATTCTCAATTTTTATTTTGTTTTCCTCATATTCAAGCTGTGCCATTTCTTTAAAATCCTTATCCACACCTGGCGAATCCAGTATTTCTTTTGCCTCTGTAAATGCATTCTCAGCTGCCAAATATTCTTTATATTTCTCTATAATAGGAGTCAAATTCTTATGCTCTCGCATCAATTGTTTATATAGATTATTATCACTGATTACATTAATATCTGATAACTTTTCATTAATTTCGTTATATCTTTCTTCTGTCAATTTCAATTTTTCAAACATACAATAAATCCCTTACCTTTACTATAATTAATTATCTTCCTTAATATCTAAATAAACAATAATCCTACTGCTCTCCATCTCTAATAATCTTTTTGATATTCTTCTCAATTTTCTTTCTCGGCACCATAAATTCATGCGAACATTTCACACAACGGAGCCTAAAATCCATACCGGAGCGAATAACATACATTTCATTACCTCCACAGGGGTGGTTTTTCTTCATTATCAATCTATCTTCTGGCCTAACATCCATAATACTCCTCCGTTTTACAAGCATAAACTGATTGCTTCCCTGCATTATTTCAAAATGTGTTATCTTATATTATAACCTATTTTTTAATGCAAGGCAATAATTTCTTTAAATATTTATTAAAAAAAGAAGAAAACTATTAATATATTTATTATATTAATTATGAAGGAGTATTTTATGTTGAAAACAATACACGCAGAATTTGATTCAATAAGCTCTGCAGAGGCTGCTGCAAATAGGATTAATTTGAGCGTGCCTGGGATTAAATCCATAGATATACCAAGCTATTCCAAACCCAATCACATTGGCAATCAATCAATTACTGCAAATTCATTAATTCCATTTTCCATTCCCACTGCAAATTATTCAACTACCTTAATCGTATCTGCTGGTAATAGTATTAATGAAACTGAGGTTTCGTATCCAACAAGCCTTAGTATAACCTGTGATGAAAAATCCATTAAACTCGTTGAACAATTCTTAATTTCAATGGGTGGATTATCCATCCATATTACAAAGTTTAATAACAAATTTTAAGGGACATGATATTTAATAGTATATCTTTTGATAATTCCTCATATATTATCATAGTTAANAATATGAGAAAATATGGGAGGTAAAAATGAAAAAATACTATCCGGAGGGCTGTTTAATTGACACGGCTGAGAATATAAATTCTATAAAAACCCCTTCTGCTCTACAAGATGCCATGCTACATGGTAAAATCCTTGAGGCAAGGGCAATAGTTTGTGATAATGAGCACAANCTAATTGTAGATTTACCTTGTATGAAAGGCTTTATTCCACGCATTGAAGGTGCTATTGGTATCGATAATGGCACCACTCGTGATATCGCATTAATTTCCAAGGTTAATAAGCCTGTTTGCTTTAAAGTTATAAACATTNTTAAAGATGAAAACGATAATCCCCTTGCAATATTATCAAGGCGTGCTGTTCAGGAAGAATGTTTTGAAAACTATTTAAGCAAACTGCAATCAGGTTCAATTATAAGTGCTAAGGTTACACATCTTGAACAATTCGGATGCTTTGTAGATGTCGGTTGCGGTGTTCCCTCATTGATACCAATTGATGCAATTTCCGTTTCAAGAATCTCGCACCCATCAGATAGGTTCACCGTCGGTCAAGATATAAAGGTGATAATAAAATCAGTTGATAATGAGCGAATCTGGCTATCCCATAAGGAGTTACTTGGCACATGGGAAGAAAATGCTGCCTTGTTTAATGCTGGGGAAACGGTTGCTGGAATCGTGCGTTCTATTGAAAGCTACGGCATTTTCATTGAACTATCGCCAAATCTTGCTGGGCTTGCAGAACCGAAGGAAAATGTCAATGTCGGTCAGCATGCAAGCGTATATATCAAAGCGTTAATCCCTGAAAAGATGAAAGTCAAACTTATTGTGGTCGATGTTTTTGATGCAAACTACACTAATAAGGAGCTAAAATATTTCGTTTCTTCCGATAAAATAGACCATTGGAAATATNCAACAGANNATGCAGAGAAAATTATTGAAACAAAATTCACTACATAAAATAATTCAACATAATTTTTAGAGGTACTTTATAAATAAGTACCTCATTATTTTTTTTCACCAGTAATCTTTTGGCGGTAAACAAATGCTAATTGCTCTTGTTTATTATCCCCAAAAAAATAATATTTTTTCTCCTTGATATTATCGGGGAGGTATTGCTGTTTTATGTAGCCATTAGGATAATTATGCGGATAGAGATACCCTTGAGCGTTTCCAAGGCTACTCGCACCAGAATAATGCCCATCTTTTAAAAATGAAGGGATTTCACCATAATCTAAATTTCTTACATCTTCTAAAGCAAGGTCAATAGCACAAACCACACTATTTGATTTTGGAGCAGTAGAAAGCAAGATTACAGCCTGTGCCAATGGGATTCTCGCCTCCGGCAAACCTAGTTGTAATGCTGAATCAACACATGCTTTCACTACTGAAATTGCCTGTGGATAAGCAAGACCAATATCCTCAGATGAAATAACTAAAAGCCTTCTACATAGTGAGATAATATCCCCCGCCTCAATAAGCCTTGACATATAATGNAACGCCGCATTTTCGTCCGAACCACGTATTGATTTTTGTAGGGCTGATAAAATATCGTAGTGCTGGTCGCCATCCCTATCATATCTCATATTGCTACGCTGGGTAAGAGATTTTACAATATCGAGGGTAACCTTAATTCCATCAACAGAAATATCACCAGAAATTACGCTTAACTCCACTGTATTAATCGCTTTTCGCACATCTCCGCCACAACCAACAGCAATATATTCGTAAACTCCATCCTCAATTCCAATTCTTGTGTTCATATCTTCTTCTAAAAGCGTGAAGGCACGTTCAACCGCCTTCATAATATGATTTGAGGAAACTGGTTTAAATTCAAATACTGTACAACGGCTAATTACAGCATTAAATATTGAAAAGTAAGGATTTTCTGTAGTTGATGCAATCAATGTTATCTGGCCATTTTCAATATACTCCAAAAGGCTCTGTTGTTGCTTTTTGTTAAGATATTGAATTTCATCTAAATACAATAATATACCATTATGACCTGAAAAAGTATTTACTTCGGAAATAATACTCTTAATGTCGGAAACAGATGCAGATGTACCATTAAGCTTATAGAGTTGCCTATTTGTATTTTCTGCAATTATTCTTGCGACGGTGGTTTTTCCTATTCCCGATGGACCATAAAAAATCATATTAGGGATATTTCCACTTTCGATTATTCTTCTAAGAGCCTTCCCATTTGAAAGCAAATGCTCCTGTCCCACCACATAATCTATTGATAACGGACGTATTCTATCTGCTAATGGTATGGACATTAATTCACTCCATTCTTTAAATACTTTTGTTAATTAAGTATAACAAAATCCATTAAATTTTGCAAGTAATTTACGTCTTAATTACCCATACAAAAAACTTTGTTTAATATACACAATATCGAAGACATTTTTTACTTCATAATCACTCATTGANTTATCCTTATTAAGTAATATATTCTTTATTGTGGATATCTCATCCCTTGAAATATTAACCTCATTTTCTTCTTTATTTTTAATATTACTCGTTACTTCCCCTATTTCTGTTACTTTTCTCTTAGTTTCCGTTGTGCTT
>JGI24707J26582_10002468_pt1 | contig 13815 bp, 10 predicted proteins | sample BioPla1DNA1_FD_26582 | JGI IMG/M metagenome (IMG submission 26582) | reverse complement strand
CAATAGTATAGTTGAAGAATTAAGTGATAATAATAAAAAGTTTTCAGAGATACTAAAGGACTTACAGGCTTCTATACCCAAAGCGGTTACCATGAATGATTTGTCTTATAATGATGGTGTTTTAACACTAAATGCCAGTACATCCAATATTATTGATGTTGCTAGGTTTATGGTTAAGTTGAGACAATTAGAATATATACAAAGTGTTAAGTTTTCCTCTATTGATTCCAAAGAAGTAAAAGAAAGTAGTGAAGACAGTAAGGATACCTTTGATTTTCACTTATCGGTTGAGTTTGTTAATAATGAAACAAAGGATATTGAGATTGAAGATCAAGTAGAGGAAGGGGTGGACTAGTATGAATTTATCAAAAAGAGAACGAGTATTAATTATTGGGTCTGCCATAATTTTGATTATTGTAATATTTCTATATTATTACTATTTTCCCTTAAAAAAAGAAATAGAAAATATGGAAACACAATTACAAGAGGTTCTTTTACAAGTAGAGGATGGTCAACGAAAAAAAGAATTAGTTAATGATTTGCAGGAAGAGCTGAATAATCTTCAGTTAGCTCAGTCAGAAAGTAAGGAATATCTTATCTCTTCACTTGATGAACCGGAGATAATATCCTATATTAGCAGAATTATGGGCAACCAAGGTGAATTGAAGTCATTAAGTTTTAGTGGAGTTACGGATAGAGAAATCTATGTGAGTGGAGATTTAGGACTAAAATTTGAGACAAATTATAATGAGTTAAAGAAAATCATAGAAAAGTTTGAAAATGGTGAATATTTTACGACATTAAATAACGTGAGAATTGATAAGAAAGAAAAAGAAGAATCGAGTAATGAAGAAACAAATGAGGAAAGAGAGAAAACAAATAAAAACACTCTAGATGTAGATTGTGGTATTCGTTTTTATGCGAAAGAAGCAAACTGGGATGGAACAGGTGATTATATTTTTATGGAAGGAGAGTTTAGTAAATCTAATATATTCGAATAAGATTATACATGGAGAGCAGGAGGAAGAAAACCTGCTCTTCTTTAAATGATTTTATTGGTACAGATAAGTATTTTCACAAAATAATGGAAAAGCTACCTATTATCATGTATAATAAAGAGAATAGGTTACAAGGTTAAGAAGGTATTGTATGGAAATGATAGATGACTTATCCAATCAAAAACGAAGCGAAAATTCCCTATTATCCATAGTAATCCCGGTCTACCAAGAGGGAAGTCATATAAGATCTTCCATCGGGGTAATTAAAGGGGTTTTATTGGAGAATCAAATTCCATATGAATTTATCCTCGTGGACGATGGNTCCAGGGATAATTCTTGGGAAGAAATCAAGCTTTTGGTTCAAGAGGATTCCAATATTACGGCACTTAGGTTAAGTAGGAATTTTGGCAAGGAATCAGCCCTATGTGCTGGCATTGATTATGCCAATGGCGATATGGTTTTAACCATGGATGCAGATTTACAGCATCCCCCCAGTCTAATACCAGAGATGGTGAAAGCATGGCGGGATGAGGGCTATGATGTAATAGAAGGATTAAAGAGTTCTCGGGGCAAGGAGAATCGATTTTATCGAGCCTGTGCCAGATTATTTTACTATATTATTTTTAAAACAGCGGATGTTGACTTGGGCAATGCATCCGATTTTAAGCTTTTGGATCGGAGAGTAGTGGAGGCCTGGAAGGAAATGCCGGAACGTGCCACCTTCTTTCGTGGAATGTCTGCNTGGGTTGGTTTTGAACGCAAGCAGATTCGTTTTGATGTGGCTGAGAGGGTGAATGGAAGGACAAAATGGTCTTTCACTCGATTGATTCGTTTGGCTGTGAATGCCATCACCTCATATACGTCGGTACCCCTTCATTGCATAACGGTACTAGGAATTATTATGTTTTTTGGAGCCATTATCTTGGGGGCTCAAACTCTTTTTATGAAATTTTCCGGAAGGGCAACCAGTGGTTTTACTACCGTAATCCTATTACAACTTATTATAGGTAGTTCGATTATGGTTAGTCTTGGGATTATAGGGATTTATCTCACCAGAATATACAAAGAAGTAAAGGGAAGACCAAGATATCTCATATCGAAATGCATCAAAGGTGGTGGAACGAAGTGTTAGACCATTTCTATCAATTACTACACTCGATACCAGCCCTCTTATTTCTGTTCCTTTGTTTTACAACAGGTTTTTTCTTTTGTAGCTATGCCTTTCCGAAATTAAAAGAAGGCAAGGTATTCTTACCTGATAATAGGGAAATAAGCTTTAGTCCATACTTGTTATTGTTACCGGCTTGGTTTATTACTGGAACCTTGGGGGTAACATGGCTGGTATATATTTTGGCTTACTTTTTCAATTGGATCGGAGTTTCCAATCCCTTATTTCTTGCCAATGTATTTACCATGTCCATTGGGCTACTTTGCTCTGTATATCTTTTTATCAAGAGGGTCTTAATAAAGAAAAACTTAATGAAGAGGGATTTAATTAAGCAAACTATAGTCAAGGGGGATTTCATAAAAGGGGACTTCATAAAGAGAAGTTCCATCAAAGACGAGTCAAAGTTAGAAGGAAATCATAACTTTGTTGACTCTTGGTTATGTGAAGATAGAAGAAGAAGGAAGATAGAATTTTGCTTACTGGGCTTTATAATAATACTTGCCCTGATTTTGATGTGGGTTACTTTTTATATCAAGGATGATCAGCTGCATATTGGTGTTTCTGTGTTTAGTGACTTTTCACCACATCTTGGTATGATACGATCCTTTTCCAAGGGAAATAATTTTCCGACACAGTATTCTCATTTTGCTGGAGAAGATATCAAATATCATTTTATGTTCCAGTTTTTGGTAGGGAATTTGGAGTTTCTAGGATTGCGCCTGGACTATGCTTTTAATATCCCTAGTATCCTTAGTTTTATCAGTGCCTTCCTTTTGCTTTATCTTTTGGCACTTAAATTGACCGGAAAAACTATGGCAGGAATATTATCCTGTTTGTTTTTTGCCTTCCGTTCTTCGAAATCACTTTTTTTATATATAGCTGACTTACCCAAAGGAAGCAGTATCCTAAAGCAGCTTGTAGAAAATACAGAGTTTATTGGCTATACACCCAATGAAAATTGGGGATTATGGAATCTGAATGTATATTGCAATCAAAGACATCTAGCTTTTGGTATGGGGGCCATATTCTTGGTAATATACCTATTTATTCCTCATCTTTATGAGATGTTTGAAACCTTGCTGCAAGGGAGAAAACAAGCAAAACAGCAAACATGGAAGCAGTCTTTGGAGCATTTTAAACGAATGACGAGAAAGCAGAATGAGGAAGGTTTTCAGCATCAGGCTAAAAAGAAATTGGTAGAAGATTCCCAGAAACTTACTGGAAAGCAATGGATAGAACCCGGTCAAAAGCCAAAAAAGGTAATTCGTTTATCGGAATTTTTGGAAGGGGAAGACTGGGAGGAGACGAAAGATTCCTATAACTTTAATAAAACCATAAAAACTGGCTACATACCTAAGAAAAAAAGAAGAAACAAATTCTGGACCTTGTTTTTTACTAGGGATGCTTGGTTAGTCCGTGATTTTAAGGGAGCTCTTGCCTGTGGTTTGATACTGGGGAGTTTATCCTTTTTTCATGGTGCTGCGGTTATTGCAGGGTTATTAATTCTTTTTATCATGGCAATGATAGCGAAAAGAAGGCTGGAATTTTTGATCGTAGCAGTGCTTGCTCTGGTTTTGACTTTGCTTCAAACAAATTTCTTTATCGATGGATCTGTGGTATCAACAGAATTCCTATATGGTTTTATAGCGGAGAATAAAACTTTTTTTGGTGTACTATCCTATTTGGAGAGACTACTAGGCATCCTTCCCTTGGTACTACTGGTGGCACTATGTTACCAAAAGAGTGCCAACCGATATCTAATGATTGCCTTTTTAGCCCCCCTTCTCTTTGCTTTTCATGTATCCTTAACGGTTGATGTTACCGTTAACCATAAATATATTATGATAAGTTGCGTATTACTGGGAATTTTCGCAGCAGATCTAGTAACGATTTTGCTGGCTTACAAGGATAAACTGATTAAGGGAGTCGGTGTCCTTCTAGTAATCATTTTAACGGCTACAGGTATATACGATTTTTATGTGGTGATAAGGAAGAATACGGCCATTCATCCTATTGTATTGGATATGAAGGATCCCCTTACGGATTGGATTATTGAAAATGCAGATTCTAAGGATATCTTTCTAACTTCCAGTTATACTGTAAACCAAGTAGTTCTAGGGGGCGCTATGTTATACCAAGGTCACCAATATTATGCATGGTCAGCAGGTTATGATACTTTCGGAAGAGATATCATGGTGAAACAAATGTATGAAGCTTCCACTCCGGAGGAATTAGATCAGTTGGTAAAGGCCAATAATATCCGCTTCATAATTGTGGATAGAGATAATCGAATCAGCTCATCTTATGACTTGAATGAGGAAAATATCAAAGCCACCTATGAAAGCCGATATGAAGAAGGGGATGGGGAATGGAAATTAACCATATACGATACGAAGAAAGCGATTTATTAAACATACAAGGGAAAACATAAAAAAATTAAGAATTCAGATTAAGAAGTAAAATAAAGAAAGCAGATAAAAAAAGAAAATTTAGGAACCAAATTATAAAAAAAATAAGAATGCAAAATAGAAAGCAAAATAGGAAACAAATTATGAAAGCAGATTGAGATGCAAAATAAGAAAGCAAATTATGAAGGCAGATTGAGATGCAAAACAAGAAAACAAATTATGAAGGCAGATTAAGATGTAAATAAGAAAGCAGTTTAAGAAGCAAAAGTAAGAAAGCAAATTAAGAGAGCAGATTAAGAAGCAAAACAAGAAAGCAATTTTAAGAGAGCAAATTAAGAAATCCAAATTAAGAAAGCAATATAGGAAAACAAATTAAGAAGTAAAATAAGAAAGAGGTTGAGCGTATGTATTATAAATATGTAGTAGTTGGAGCGGGACTTGCAGGGCTAACCATGGCGGAAAGGATTGCCAATGTCTTAGATGAAAAGGTACTGGTTATTGAAAAAAGGAATCATATCGGTGGAAATGTTTACGATTCCTATAATGAGGATGGGATTCTGATCCATAATTATGGACCCCATATTTTCCATACCAACGATCAGGAGGTTTATTATTATTTATCCCAATTTACAAAATGGAATGATTTTTGGCATAGGGTATTAACTTATGTGGATGGAAATTTAATTCCCATGCCCATTACCGTAGAAACAATTAATAAATTATATAATTTAAATTTAGATTGTACTCAAGTAGAGGAATTCTTAAAAAAACAATCGGTTGAAATTAAGGATATTAAAACCAGTAAAGATGTGGCTCTAAGTAAGGTTGGACAAGATATCTATGGGAAGTTTTTTGAGAATTATACCAAGAAGCAATGGGGAATCGATCCAGCAGAATTAGATACTTCTGTGATCTCTAGAATTCCGATTCGTTATAACAGAGATACTAGATATTTTAATGATAAATACCAAGGAATGCCGACCCATGGTTATACCAAAAATGTGTGAAAACATGGCAGCAAACAAAAACATTAAAATCCTATTGAATACTGATTTTAAAGAAGTTATGAATGAAATTACCTATGATAAATTGATTTACACAGGGCCTGTGGATGAGTATTACAATCAAAAACATGGTAAGCTTGCCTATCGAAGCATCCATTTTGAGTTTGAAACCTTTGATCAGGAGGAATACCAAGAGGCACCGGTTGTAAATTATCCCAATGACTATGATTATACTAGAATTACAGAATTTAAAAAGCTTACCTGGCAAAAACACGAGAAAACAACCATCTGCAAGGAGTTTCCAGGTGCAGAAGGGGAGCCATACTATCCATTTCCAACCAAGGAATGGAAGGCAAAGTACGGTTTGTATCAAGAAGAAATGAAGAAGGAAACCAAGGTGATCTTTATTGGACGTTTGGCAGAGTATCGTTATTACAATATGGATGCAGTAGTACGTAGAGCCTTGGATGCTTTCGAGGAGTTTATAAAATAAGTTTTATATCATAAGTTCGGAAGATAAGGGGTAAGGAGAGGGATATGGATAAATTATTTATAATAATTCCTGCTTATAATGAGGAAGAAAATATTGATGCCGTGATTAAGGACTGGTACCCTATCGTAGAGAAAATCGGGAATGGAAGTAAGTTGGTAATCATTGATGATGGGAGCAAGGATTCCACCTATTCGATTATGCAAGGATATGCAGACCGTTTGGTGGACTTTCAGCCCATAACCAAACCCAATGCAGGGCATGGGGCAACCTTGCTCTATGGTTATCATTATGCCATAAAAGAAGGGGCTGATTATATTTTTCAGACAGATTCCGATGGACAAACTTTACCAGAGGAGTTTTGGGAATTCTGGGAAACAAGGGAAAACTATGATATGGTAATTGGCCATAGGAAGGGGCGCCAGGATGGATTTTCTAGAATTATGGTAACCAAGATACTAAAAACGGTACTATTTCTTTCTTTTGGCGTAAGGATAGCTGACGCCAATACTCCTTTTCGCCTGATGAAGGCTGCAACACTGCGTCAATATATCCACTTGATTCCTAAGAATTTTAATTTGTCCAATGTGCTCATCTCTGTTATCTACGCCAAGAAAAAACTTAATGTAAAGTATCTTCCCGTAACCTTCCGTCCGAGACAGGGTGGGGTAAATTCTATCAATATGAAAAGGATATTCAAAATAGGAAAACAGGCCGTGAAGGATTTTAGGGAAATCAATAAAACATTAAAAAAATAAGAAACGGGGAAATGAAAGTGTTACGAAAAACTTTACAAATCATTGTTTCAATTATACTTTTTATAATGGGTAAGGTATTGCTAAGGGGGGATTTCCAAGCATTTTTGCAATGGTGGATAATGATTTTTATCCTTGGGCTTATATTTATGCCCCTAACTACGATCTTGTTTTCACGCTTTCATGATCGAGGGTATTTGTTTTCAAAGACAATTGGAATTGCAGTGACCGGTTATCTGATGTGGTTGTTTTCTTCACTACATATCTTTAAGTTCACCAGTGTATCCTGCATGATTTCCATGGGAATAGGATTTATCTTGAATATTCTTATTCTTATGATTAATCGAAAGCTTACAAAGAAGGATGAGTTTGGAAGTTCCGAGAAACGATTCATGAAGCAATGGGATACAAAATTTTTAAATTCATTAATAACAGAAGAACTTTTATTCTTTGCCTTATTTTTGTTTTTTACTTATATTAGAGGATTTAAACCTGAGGCCTATGGCACAGAGAAATTCATGGATTATGGTTTTATGACCAGCATGTTTCGGAGTGAATATATGCCACCCCAGGATTTTTGGTTTTCTGGTACTAATTTAAATTATTACTATGTAGGTCAATTTTTAGCAACCTACTTGACTAAGCTATCTTTTGTACCAGTATCCCATGGCTACAATCTAATGCTCATGATGATTGCGGCCTTTGCCTATGTATTGCCTTATTCCATGGTTTATAACCTGATACAGTCATTTCAAAAGGAAGAAAAGAAGTGTAGTAAAATCATTTCTCATATCAGTGGTTTATTAGGAGGAGCTGCTGTTTGCATTGCAGGAAATATGCATTTTCCCTTATTTAAATGGCTAGAGCCAGCAGTGCGAAAGTTTTATGGGATAGAAGCTAGTACAGATCCATATTTCTTTCCTGATTCTACCCGCTATATTGGATATCAGCCTGAGACAACGGATAAAACGATTCATGAGTTTCCCGCCTACTCTTTTGTACTAGGGGATCTGCATGCCCATGTATTAAATATTCTTTTTGTTTTAACGATTTTAGGAATTTTATTGGCCTGGCTCATGATGCGTAATAAGAAGAGAGAGATAGGGAAGCAACCGCTATGGAAAGAACTGGTTCAACCAGCCATTTTACTGGTAGGATTTTTTATTGGTTTGTTTCATACAACAAACTTTTGGGATTTTCCAATATATTTTGTTGTTTCCGGTGCAGTTATTCTATTTTCCAATCTAATTGTATATAATTTTAAGGGAAAAGCACTTTGGTTAACTGGATTACAAGGAATCATTGTTTTACTGATTTCAGAGCTTGTGGCTCTACCCTTTACCCTAAGTTTTGATCCGATTGCAACAACTCCCAGACTTGCGGTTGCCCATACACCGATTTACCAATTAATCGTCCTATGGGGGCTTCCCATTTATATGATTTTTGCATTCCTCTTCATCCTGATTGACAATCATGTGAATGAACAAAAGGGGTTAGCAGGTCATAAAAAGGAGCCAAAATCANGGATCTTTCGTTTTATGGAANCACTGAAACCATCGGATTTATTTGTTATTACCATTGGTTTATGTGCCTTTGGACTTGTATTAATCCCAGAGATCCTCTATATTGAAGATATCTATTCCGGCGATTATAAAAGAGCAAATACCATGTTTAAGTTGACCTATCAGGCCTTTATCATGTTTGGAATCAGTTTTGGTTATCTGTTTCCAAGGTTAATATGTTTCGGAAGAACCAAAGGTCAAAAGAAAACTGCCATGAGAGGATTTATTCTCTTTATCCTTACCCTATTCTACATAGGAAATGCTGTAAAATCCTGGTATGGTAATATCTTTGATCTTAAAGGATATAAGGGGATTGATGCAACTACATTTATGGAGAGACGGATGCCGGATGATAAGTTGGCCATTGACTGGTTAAATGAAAATGTTTCAGGGATGCCAGTCGTATTGGAAGCCAATGGGGATAGTTACACCGATTATCAAAGGGTTTCGGTTATGACAGGACTACCGACTGTGCTAGGATGGAGAACCCACGAGTGGTTGTGGAAAGGGGATACTATCCTTTTGGACAAACGGGCTGAAGATATCCGTTTGATTTATACAAGCGAAGATGAGGCTCTAGTGAAAGAATTGTTAGATAAATATGATATTGCTTATATCTATGTAGGGAAACTAGAGTGTGAGAAGTTTCTAGATATTAATCATGAGATGATTAAAGAACTAGGTACCGTGGTTTATGAAAGTCAAAATACAAAAGGACCCTTTGAAACATACATTGTTGAGATCGATAAAGAATGAATTCATTCATAGAGAGTAGTGGCATTAATAATGGAAAGGAATATAGGCTCTTGAAAAATTCAGAGTTTTAGAGGTGTCGAATGACTGGTTTTAAACGTATCAATATTACTAGATATAAAATTGTTATTATTATTAGTTTTTTAATATTCATGTTTTTATACTCCAAGATGGTTGTTGTAGCTGCAAAAAATGATTATCCCTATGTAATCAAAGTAAATCGAGTGCATAATACCATAACAGTNTATGAAAAAGATGAGAAAGGAGAATATAGCCGACCGATTAAGGCCATGTTATGTTCCGTGGGTACAAAATCAACTCCGACCCCTTTAGGAACTTATCAGACAATGGCAAAATATCGCTGGAAGGCCTTGATGGGAAATGTTTGGGGACAATATTCTACCAGAATTGTAAGAGGTATTTTATTTCATTCGGTTTATTATTATAATTATGCAGACCCATCTACCTTAGCGACTAAGGAGTTTAATAAATTGGGTCAAGCGGCATCCCATGGATGCATTAGAATCACAGTTGAGGATGCCAAATGGATTTATGATAATTGCCCAATNGGTACTACAGTAATTATTTATGATGATAAAAATAGTCCTGGGCCACTTGGTAAACCGGAGGGAATTAAACTTCCATCCAATGTTCGATGGGATCCCACGGATCCGGATGTCAATAACCCATACTATGCTAAAACACCAGAGCTAATAGGAATAAAGGACCGTACGATTTCCTGGGGTGAAGAAATTGANTTGTATAAAAATNTNAAAGCAAAGTCCAGTGTGGGAAGNGACATTACATCGAAAATTCTTGTTGAAGGAAGAGTAAACCCATATAAGTCAGGGGATTATCAAATTACATATAGGGTTACCGATAGCTTAGGAAGAATGGCGACACAGTCTATGGTAGTAACGGTAAAAGAATATCCTTATAAAGCAGTATTTGATGGGGCCAACAATCAGGTTGTGGGGAAAGAAACTAAAATCGATAGGACCTTTGCCCTTTCTGGTGTAAATGTATATCTCATTGATAAATCCCTTGATACTATAGAAGTTTTTTCCAATGAGAAGGATAAAGTACAAGACGCTATTAAAATGAATCCCGATGAAGTTCAAGTGGATATTAAGGAAGTAAAGAAGGATGTTTATCAAATTACTTATCAAGTATCTTATGGTGAAAATGAATCTGCTATGAAAGTGATTCAGGTTTATGTGGATCGAACGGGGCCAGTATTTTCAGGAATTTCTGAAAGAACCTTACGTCCCTTTGAGATTCCTGATAGAAACTGGGCTTTAGAAGGAGTTCGGGTTCATGATGATTTTACGAGGATGAAACCAGACGATATTATCGTTACCATTGAAGGGAATCCCGATGGAAGTTATTGGATTACCTATGAGGCAAGGGATAAAGCGGGCAATAAAACAATAGAATCGGTTGTTTGTCGCTATGATGGTGTAACTCATGCTTCATTCTTTTTAGTACATGAGTTTGGTTTTCATTTTATGAAAGGAAGAGTACGCAGGTATCCAAAATAATACATGATGATTTTCCTAAGGAAAGTAATATAACTCTAAATATTGACAAACTGGAAATGGATAGTTATTATTTATATATGGATGAAATGGATAATTATAGATAGGGGTTTGATACATATGATAATACTAAGAGAACGCCAAAAAGCCCTAGACATATCATTGCTTTTTGGATGGTTTATTATTTATAGTTATATTGGATGGGTGTATGAAACCATATTGTGTTCCTTGCAAGCAGGAAGATTTATTAATAGGGGCTTTCTTTATGGACCTTTATGTCCCATTTATGGATTGAGTGTCCTCATGATGATTTTTATATCAAAAAGATGTAAAAATGTATTTTCCCTATTTCTTCATTGTGCCCTGGTAGCTTCTTTGATGGAATATGTGATATCTCTAACCTTAGAGAATTTATTTGGAATGCGCTGGTGGAATTATTCAGATAAATTCCTAAATATTGATGGGAGGATATGTTTGGGTGCTTCCGTATTATTTGGAGTTTGTGGAACCATTATAGTAAAGTTTCTACATCCACTCTTGTACCGATTTATTAACAAGAATATAACAGAGGAGATGGCTAGAAAGTTAGTAAAAGTTGTTTTGGTTCTGTTTGTGTGTGATGTGTTAATTTCTACCCAATCGTATTTGTTTTTAGGGAAAATAAGTATTGAGTAAATACAATAAGTGATATACATAAATAGAATTTTCTTGATACAAAAAACGACAGGTTGTCTGTAAGAACACCCTGCCGTTTTTTGTAAATTTTGTATAATTATTAGTTTTTTGTTTTCAGGTAGTTAAATTTATGTTATAATGGAAAAACATATATGATAATTACACGAGGGAATGTATAAATCATATATCATAACGGGTGCCCCCCACTTGAATAGTGGAGGGCAATAATATCGAATGTAACGATTCATTAAGATTAGAAATTGTAGTTTTGTATAAGAAGGGAGATTGATACATGAGCAAGTATTCTGAAATTACACCGGAAATGATGGAATTGGCCAAACTTTGCAGATCAAATTCAATGATAAATCCAGAATTGTATTCTAAATATGATGTAAAGCGTGGTTTGAGGGATATAAGTGGTAAAGGCGTTTTAACCGGCTTAACAGATATCTGTGAAATCCTTTCCTATACCATTGTTGATAATGATTATGTACCTTGTGAAGGAAAACTATTTTATCGTGGAATTGATGTTGAAGAATTTATTCAAGGGTATATCAATGACGATCGCTTTGGATTTGAAGAAGTGACTTATTTGTTATTGTTTGGGGAACTACCAACCCTGGATCAATTGGAGCGTTTTAAAAAGCTCTTAGAAGAATATAGGGAATTACCTCCCAGCTTTGTAAGAGATATTATTATGAAAGCTCCAAGTAAGGATATGATGAATACCCTTGCCCGTAGTGTTCTTACCTTATATTCCTATGATGACAAAGCAGATGATATATCTCTGGAGAATGTTCTTCGCCAGTGTATTCAACTAATTTCTGTGTTCCCCTTATTATCAGTATATGGTTATCAAGCTTATGGGCATTATTATTTTGGGAAAAGCTTAGTAATTCATCCACCGAAGGAAGGTTTGTCTACAGCAGAGAATATTCTTTATATGCTTAGACCAAATAAGAAATACACAAAATTAGAAGCTAAAATATTAGATATTGCATTGGTACTTCATGCAGAGCATGGAGGAGGTAATAACTCTACTTTCACCACCCATGTGGTAACATCTTCTGGTACGGATACCTATTCGACGGTTGCAGCATCCCTTGGATCNTTAAAAGGTCCAAAGCACGGTGGTGCTAACATCAAGGTAATGCAAATGTTNGAAGATATGAAACAGAATATAAAGGACTGGGAAGATGAAGATGAGGTTGCTAGCTACCTAACAGATTTATTAAATAAAAAAGCCTTTGATAAATCAGGCTTGATCTATGGTATGGGGCATGCGGTTTATTCTATTTCAGATCCAAGAGCCAATGTCTTTAAAGGATTTGTTAAGAGTCTTTCCGAAGAAGCAGGATATCAGAAAGAATTCGCTTTGTATGAGAAGGTAGAACGTTTGGCACCTCAGATTATTGCAAAAGAAAGAAAAATGTATAAAGGGGTTAGTGCCAACGTCGATTTCTATAGTGGATTTGTTTATTCTATGTTAGGGCTTCCGGTTGAATTATATACACCAATCTTTGCCATCGCAAGAATCGCAGGTTGGAGTGCGCATCGATTAGAAGAATTAATTAATTCTGGTAAAATTATCCGTCCAGCTTATAAGAGCGTATGTAAGCATAAGCCTTATGTAAGGATAACTGAGAGAACCGATAGCTAAAACATAATTTGATTTTACTTATTTTTGCATATTTTAAAATTGTTATGTAAAAACTAGGATTAATTTAAAAAGAGAATAAAAGAAAAAAATACCAGTTTATTTTTTCTTTTATCGCACATACTAACAGCGTAACAACTTAATGAAGATTATACTTATAATTTTCATTAAGGGTAAACACATCAATTATTATTTTGAATGTTAGGTTGTAAGACTTTTGATTTCAAAATAAGAAGGAGGCGTTTTTACATGGCAAGGAGAAATAGAGCAGAAATACCTGAAGCGCGTGAAGCACTAGACAGATTTAAATACGAAGTAGCTAATGAAATTGGTGTTCCATTAAAAAAAGGCTATAACGGTGACTTGACTTCTTACCAGAACGGTTCCGTAGGTGGATATATGGTAAAAAAAATGATCCAGGAAGCTGAAAAAAGAATGGCTGGCCAATCTGGTCAACAGTAAATCATATCAATAAATAGATATAAAACGGTTGCTTGATGCAACCGTTTTTCATTANCACTTTTATAGCCCTTTTAATAAGAAAGTTCTCAAACAATATTTTTTTAATAAAAGAAAACCTTGNTGGCTGCATACTTACGCCTATACTAAGAATCCTGGTAGCAGTCTTTAAATAACATTTCCTTAATAGAAAACTATTGAAATATTACCTGGGATAGGATAAACTAACAATAGATATTGACAATTTGGTTAGCGTAAAATTAGTTTAGGATAAATGGATATGATTTACAGGTTCGCTTTTAGTATACAGAAAAGCACCCCTTTGTGGTAAAATTAGGTTGGTCGAGA
>JGI24707J26582_10002466_pt1 | contig 13818 bp, 14 predicted proteins | sample BioPla1DNA1_FD_26582 | JGI IMG/M metagenome (IMG submission 26582) | reverse complement strand
AATATACATTTGAATATAGGTAATACATTGTTGGTGAAGAGGTAGGTAAAGTCCGTGGGGATACTATGCTTATATGTAAAACCTAAAATACATTAAAAATANTTTGTAATNTCTATTGACNANAGAAAGTTTATATGGTATTATGTATATAGAAGGTAAGAGAAATAAAGAGTAAGCCGAATTGATGGAACTGGAATACATACTGTCTTAAGAGGGCGGGTTTTAAGGGTTCGAATCCCTTATTCGGTATTACGCATGTGAGGTGTAAATGGCTTTGCACACTTGGCTTCCAACCAAGAGGTAGCGGGTTCAATCCCCGTCACATGCTTTATATGCTGCTGTAACCGAACTGGCATAGGTATCCGGCTTAGAACCGGAGTTTTAGGGGTTCGACTCCCCTCAGCAGTACTAAGCACCCATAGCAGAACTGGATTATGCATGCGATTTAAGCTCGTAGATTTGAGGGTTCGAATCCCTCTGGGTGTATTTTACAGGGATAGACAAATGGTAACGTCTAAAATCCATATAGGTAATAGGTGACATTCCTTATCAGTTGTAAGTTAGAATACTATTCCTTGTTTATGCAGTATTAGTTCAATGGTAGAACACCACTTTGCCAAAGTGATGACACCGGATCGTAACCGGTATACTGCTTAATATAAGTTGGCGAAAAGAGAGAGAGTAATATCTAAACAGGTATTACTCTTTTATTATGCTANTTAACAAACATCAAATATATTAAATAATAAATATAGTCAATTAAAATAGCAAAGTTTTAGTGTGTATTATATAAAGAAATTTAAGGAGTCTCAATATAAATAATTAAGAACGTAGGAGGGTTTTAATATGAGTCTATTTGCTATAGCAAAAATACACCATGGAAGAGAAGTGGTGGGTATAAGGTTATTTGATACTACATCTGGGTTGACTAAAGACATCCCTATAGATGGATTAAAGACAGGAATGGGGAAAGGTATACAACTAGAAAATATTGAATTATACAACGGGGAACTCAAGGGTGTCAACGGCAGTTTAGAGAGATATTCATCTATTGATGTCAGTGGTAACTTATTAGGAGAATCTGCATTTGTAATCGTCAGCAAGTTAGAGGATAAAGGTTACACAGTTGTGGATTATACAGGCAAGGTTAAAAATTATAGAACAGAGGATATACTTAAGCTAGTCAACGAAAGGGGTTTAAAGGTAGCGAATGGAAAGATTGTACCCAAGGATGGGGAACAGGTAGTATCTGCTATAAGTGGAGAATACGATGTTAAGGAACTAAAAGAGGTTAAGAGTGACATAAAGCAGGATAAGATTGAACATATGAAAAAACTGATAGAGGTACTTAATAAAGCTAGAAAAGCGTATGAGCAAGAAGATAGAGAAATAATGAGTAACTATGAGTACGATAAGTTATATGATGAACTCGCAGCTTTAGAGAAAGAAACAGGTGTAGTATTTAACAGCAGTCCAACTCAAAATATAGGATACGAAGTAGTTAGTAACTTGCAAAAAGAAAAACATAGTACCATAATGCTAAGTCTTGATAAGACAAAGGAAATAGATGCATTAAAAGACTTCCTGGGAAATAAAGTAGGTGTACTTTCTTGGAAGTTAGATGGTTTAACAGTAGTAGTAACATACAATGATGGAAAACTAGTAAAAGCAGTAACTAGGGGTAATGGGGAGATTGGTGAAGTTGTCACTAACAATGCTAAACACTTTAAGAACTTACCGTTAGAAATACCATTCAAGGGAAATGTAATTATACGTGGTGAGGCAGTTATTAAGTACAGTGACTTTGAGAAGATAAATGCAGCACTGCCAAATGATGTTCCAAAGTATAAAAATCCTAGGAACCTATGCTCAGGTACAGTACGAAATCTAGATAGTGCAGTAACAGCTAAGAGAAGTGTAATGTTCTACGCATTTACATTAGTAGATATACAGGGTTATAGTGATAACAGCTATGACAAAAACTTGTACTTCTTAGATAAGTTAGGATTTGATACAGTAGAAAGGGAGTTAGTAACTAAGGATAGTATAGAAAAAGCAGTTATTAACTTTGGTGATAGAGTTAAAAAGACAGACCTACCAAGTGATGGATTAGTATTAACTTATGACGATATAGCATACGGAGTATCACTAGGCAAAACAGCTAAATTCCCTAGACACAGTGTAGCGTTTAAATGGGGCGATGAGGTAGCTGAAACTAAACTTATTAAGATTGAGTGGAGTCCTTCTAGAACAGGACTTATTAATCCAATTGCTATATTTGAACCAGTAGAGTTAGAGGGAACTACAGTAACAAGGGCAAGTATACATAATGTTAGTATTATGGATGAGCTTCAACTAGGTATAGGAGATACTATTCAGGTGTACAAGGCAAATATGATTATACCTCAAGTACTAAACAACTTAACAAGAAGTGCAACATGTGATGTACCAGAGTACTGTCCAGCATGTGGAGCTGAAACGACAATTCATACTGAAGAGCNATCTGGTGTAGAAACATTATACTGTGACAATGAGTCATGTTCTGCAAAAGGAATAAGAACATTCGACCACTTTGTAGGTAGAGACGCAATGAATATTGATGGNCTATCAGAAGCGAGGTTACAAAGNTTTATAGAAGAAGGGTTTATTAACTCCTTTGCCGACATTTACAAATTATCCGATTATGAGTTTGANATAACTAATATGGAAGGGTTCGGTCAGAAATCATTTGATAGACTAATTAATGCAATTGAAAAATCTAGGGATGTTCGTATGGCTAATTTAATATATGCACTAGGTATTCCAAATGTAGGATTAGCAACTGCAAAATTAATTGCTAAGAAGTGCAATTACAATATACAGAATCTAGCTAGATTAACTGCAGATGACCTATTACAAATAGATGGAATCGGAGAAACAATAGCTTATTCATATATAAATTGGATGAAAAACATGGACAATGCTGAAAACTTTGTAAATCTCCTAAAAGAAGTAAGACTAGTGCATGAGGAAGTGTCTACAGATACTTCAATGGATGGGTTAGTATTCTGTTGTACAGGAAAGGTATACCAGTTCAATAATAGGAATGAAATTAAAGAATTAATAGAGAGCAAGGGCGGAAAAATGACAGGCTCTGTTACAAGTAATACAAGCTACTTAATAACAAACGACACCACTAGCGGAAGTAGAAAGAACAGAGAAGCTCAGAAGTTAGGCGTACCAATCATATCTGAGGAAGAGTTTATTGAAATGTTCGTAAATGAGTAACAAAATATAAATAATAGTAAGCATAAAAGAGTAATGCTTTTACAAGTATTACTCTTTTATTATGCATTATAACAATCATTAAAAAGAAAACATACAAAATATATTAAAGTAGGTGTTAATTAGATGGGAGTCTATAAATTAGAAAAAATCGTAATGGTAAAACTTAGTAGCGAACATATTCCATACTTTGGGTATATAATAGTAGTTGGGCCTAGGGGTGGAAAGTATCTGCTAGACCAGTTTAATACGGAAGTTATGACTAGATGTGCAGTGGGAGATATGATAACAAAAATAAGTTATTGTGGTGCAATACACAGGCACATGATANGAGAGAATAGAGTACATTANACAGATATATGTATTGCTGATGGTAATATAGGGGAGTTCGCTAAAAAAGAATCGGCAACACTCCTAAAAAGGAAGAGTGGTATTAAGCAGGCTATGGTAATAGGTAGGGGGCTAGATATGTATGATAAATCAGCTTTAGTGAATATTATGATGGAGCACAGAGGAGGAATTTAACATGGCATTATACATAGCAAAATACAATATGAAAACAGATAAGTATACAATAGCAAGTACTGATAGTAACAAAACAACTATTGCAACTAGAGAGCATTTAATTAATGCTTTAAATCATGGAATGGTTGTTCACGGAGCGTACAATATACAAGGTAATTTGACAGTTGTGCCAAAATGCAAGGCAACGCTGATACTTGACGCATTAGATGTAGGAATGCCACTAAGATATAAAATAAATAATATGGCTTGGAAACATGCTATACTAGGAGCTAAAAACGAGAACAGCTATGGGTTTTTAGATGAGGGCACAACATTTGAGTTTTCAACTAGATATCTTTATAACAACAGCGATAGAATAAAAATTAGTGTGGTAGATATAGATCCTGTAAGCGTAATGAAAATAAAGGAAGCACATAATATGTACTAAAATACATAAGGGGGAACTCGGAATGAGGAAATTGCATGAGATATCTATTAAAACACTAGATAAAACAAAGGAATACTTAAGTAAGTACGGAAGATGTTTAGTGGTCAGACCAACAGGCTTTGGTAAATCGTATATGTTAGCACATTTAAGTAAAGAATACAAAAAAAGTTTGTATGTATATCCTATTGATATAATCAAAGAGTCTGTTATAAATACATATGGACAAAATGGAAGTAACGTATTAAATAATGTAGAGTTTGTATCATATCAGAGATTAAACAACATATATAAAGAGGGCAACATAGTGGAGTTTGTAAAGCAATATAATATTATAATGCTTGACGAGGTTCATATGGCAGGTGCTGAAGGGTTTAGGAGGCTGTTCCCAGACATAGACAAACTTATAAGCAGGACTAAAATACACCTAGTGGGTGTTACTGCTACTCCTGATAGAGCAGACAACTTTGATGTAAAGTATGAATACTTTAAAGGTAAGGAAATATTCCAATACAATCTTCATAATTGCGTTAAGGATAGTATAATGAAGGCTCCTCATTATAGAAGGGGAATCTTTGATGTAGGTAATGTTGTAAATAGTAGTATAGGTTACATCAACAGTATTAGGCGAAGAAACGGTCATAAAGATATAGATGAACTGGAGAAGTACAAGATAGCTCAAGAGGCAGACATCTTAAATGCAGCTGATATAATAAAGGGCGGTATAGATGATGTATATGGAACAACTAGAGATTACTTTAAATTCATAGTATTCTTTCCTAANATACAAGCAATTAGGGATAGGGCAAATGAGGTTAGGTGTTGGTTCNATGATAAGTTTAAAGGGTTCAATATAGAAGTAGTAATACTGCACAGTGATAGTTCTGATGATAATGTAGATGATATAAATATACTTGAGAGATTAAAATACAAAAGAAACACGATACAGTTAATTATGTGTGTGGACATGTTAAATATGGGCTACCATGTCAACGATATAACAGGTGTAATCATGTTAAGAAGCACTAGATCAGATATAATTTACAAACAACAGATAGGAAGATGTTTGAGTGTAAAATCAGAATANCCAGCATTGATATTTGACTTAGTAGACAATATAAGTATAAAGCCATACTTCCTGAAGGATGAAAAATCTACAGGTGGTACAGGTGGAGGCAGAGAGGTAGTTAATGACAGACAAAGGTTTATAGGTGGGGAGAGTATAATTCTCAAAGACGAAACAGCTTCATTTACTACTTTAGTAAATAGAATGGGGTATGCTCCAGAGATAAATAGAACAAAAGAAATAGTTTGGTGGTATACAAATAGAAAAGCTCCATTATACATTATAGAAGATAGATTCGATATGAAAAGACCTGCATTAATAAGGCTATTAGAGAAAGCAGGCTTAACAGTTGAGGATGAATCCAAGTTAAAAACGACCTTAACGACAAAGGAAGTAAGTAGGAGACTGTATAGAAAAAGAGCAGCGGTGTAAAGATAGTTAACCTACCAAGAATTGAAACTAATCTCAAGATACTAAATATAAATGCAGAAGGATATTGTGTAGGGTANTTAAATAAACAGAAAAGAGGGTTTAGGNATGGCTAGAATAATAAACAGGGTTGGAGAGGTATATAGCGGATTAAAAATAATAGAGGAGCTAGGCAATAATGAGGTCAAAGCACAGTGTTTGGAGCATGGACACATTGGTGTATATAGCAAATCAAATTTAGTTAATGGGTCAATTAAGTATTGTAAAAAATGCAAGGAAGAAAGTGNNCTCAAAGAAGGGGATATTAAAGGCGACTATAAAGTTGTGAAGGTAACTGAGGATAAAGTAGCAATCNTATGTATAAAGTGTGGNGACAAAAGAGTAAGNTCAAAGAACTCCTTTAAATATACAGATGAGCCGAAGTGTAAACTATGTTCAAACACCGGAAGATTTAAAAATACTACTGGTGAGGTCTTTGGGAAATTAAAGGTAGTAAGGGATCGAGGTGGTGGAGTAGTAAAGGCTAAATGTGAAGAGTGTGGNGCGATAGGTGAATATAACAAAGGCAGACTTACTAATCAAGGATATAAATGTATATGCTGTGAAAAGAAGAATAGCGGAATTAATGATAATCAAGTAGGAAAAGTGTTTAACGGTTGCTATGNTTTAGAGGAGANTACTAAGGAGGATAACAAAGTATACCTTAAGNTNGAGTGTGTAGACTGTGGAAAGGTAAAAGAGGTATTAAAAGGNGCAGCTATAACATATGCCATTGCGTGCAGAGCTTGTTATCATCAAGATAAGAGCGGGGTATGTCCAAAATGTAAACAGGAATTAAAGTTTAAGAGAGCGGCGAATAGGTGTAAGTGTCCAAGTTGTGGTGAGAATATGTCAAGGAGTATAATATCATCAGCAATAGATTTTCAATATAGATTATACAAGAACAGTAAGATATACGGTGTAGATTCCGACAGGGTAATAGGAAATATGCACATATTAAAATATAAATACAGAGGAAGGGATATATTAAGTTACTTTGACGCAGTCTGCTTAGATCATAACAAAAAAGTAGTAGTTAACATTAATGAGGCTAAAACTAACAGCCATACAATATGTGAATGCGATTATGAAATGTAAAGGTAGGGTAGGAGGATGTTCAGGCTAATCACTAGATTAAATGTAAAAAACTTTGATAAACCTTATATACTTGAAGATGACTTCGGTACTCAAAGAGCAATAACAGTAGAACAATTCAATGAGCTTTTAGACAAGGGTAAGGTGGTAACAAGACATAGTAATACAATATTAACTAATTTAAAAAGTGAGGTATAGATAGAATTGGCTATCAAGAGAATAATAAGTGGCGCGATTATATCATCTTTTGTGATTTTAGTAATTATAATATGCGGTGTATTATTTATTAAATACGTCATAGGAAACGAGACTGTAGCGAACTATGTAATAGATGAAATGCTTGGAAATAAAGCAAGAGGACTGAGAATAGTGATTACAGGTACCGTGGCAGTAATGGCTTTTGTACTGTGTATAGTTGAGGCAAGCAACATAGAGACAGAGAAAAACAAGGCTAAATATGAAGCATATCTTGCGAAAAAAAGAGAGGAAGAATCAAAGATTGCTGAGGCTAAGGAAAGGAACAAAACAGGCGTAGATAGCAACTGGTATAGTCAAGGCAGGTCAAGGGGTGTTCGGAGGGATGTAACTGACGACTTCTTTGAGCAAAGAATATAAGCAGCATATGGTCAGAGAAACAAGTAGTACACTGTGTATAGAGGGGGATTATACATGAAAAAGATTGAGTACCATTATGTAACGAAAGACATAAAAGAGTTTGTACTTGGTGGAAAATCAGAATTTACAATACTAAATACTCTGAACGATGTAAATTATAAATACCGTATAAAAGCAAACAAAGAACATGATATTTGGTTCGTAAGTATTAAATTAGATGGCTCCTTCAAGTATGCTGGTTTCATTAAAAAGGAAGGTATTACTGGGTCGTATCAATACATCCGAGGAAAGAAAGGTACAGTAGATGCAAGGCATGAAGCAGTAAAGGGCTTATTCTGGGTAATAAGGAATGCTGATAATATGAACCCAATTGTTAAAGTTATACATCATGGTAAATGTGCATGCTGTGGAAAAGCGTTGACAGATGAAAAGAGTATAGAGCGTGGAATAGGGCCTATATGTTACGCTAGAGTTAAGCAATACGATTTATAAGGAGGTACACTGTTATGAGTAATATGTCATTTAAATATATGGGCGAAGTCGGGGAAGGAAGAAATAGTTACATGTTGTTAGTAGAACAGCAAGATGGACAAAGAAGGAGTTACAGGATAAATGCAGCAGGCAAGGCAGAGGCAGTCAAGTTAGCAGAGGGGATATTAAATTGCGGATTAAAGGTAAGTGATGTGGAACCTAGAAAAAAATGGAGGCTTACATTCAAATGGGGAGCAGCACATCCTGCAATAATAAGTGAGATACACTTAACAAAAATCAAGTATTAACATAACTAAAAACATTAAAACATTTAGATAACACACTAAACTTATAGTGTGTTATTTTATTTGAGTAAAGCAGCATACATAAATATACTAGTTGTAATCTATGTAATTAGCATAGAAAAGATAATTTTTTAATTGATTAAATATGGGGAAAACTTATATATATAGAATTATACATTTTAGATATACAAATATAACTAACAGAGGGAGGAAGAGCTTGTGGGGGTAATTAGGATTCCAATAGGAAAAGTTAAGATGGGCATGAGAGCAGGTCAGGATGTGGCGGTTAATGGAAAGACTATAATCGTAAGAAAAAACGAGCCTATTACCAAGAAAGTAATAAGTAAACTAAGTTATAATGGATTTACATATGTAAATGTACTGATAGATGATACAAATAAACATAGATTAGATGATTATTACTATGATGGAGCTAATGATTATAAAAGCATAGAAGTAGCAAACATGTGTGAAAAGTTCAAGAATAGGATAATAAGAATAGAGTCACAATTCAATGAGATACTACAAGGAACTGATAAGGTAGACATAGGATGCTTAGTAGATAATATAAAGGTGTTAGCTGCTGAGGGGGATGGCACCTACAAGATATTTGATGCAATACACAATATGAATCATTTTGATGACTCTACATATGTACATTCATTAAATGTAGGTTTAATAGCGACAGTTATGGCTGAGTGGGCTAATATGCCAGAGGATGTAGTAAACAGTGTAACGATAGCAGGAATAGTACACGATATAGGAAAAACACAAATACCTAAAAAAATTTTAAATAAGCCAGGGAGATTAACAAAGGAAGAGTTTAATATAGTTAAAAAGCATACAATTTCGGGATATAACTTAATAAAAGAACTAGATATACCTGAGGAATCTAAGTTAGCAGTTATACAACATCATGAAAAATGTGATGGGTCTGGCTATCCATATGGGTTAACATCTAGTGAAATAAGTGATGTATCCAAGATTGTGACTATAGCAGACATATATGATGCAATGACATCTGCAAGGTGTTACAGAGAGCCTATATGTCCGTTTGAGGTTATGCAAACATTTGAGTCAGAGGGTATGCGCAAGTTTGAGTCGCGATTTCTAGTGCCTTTTTTTAAAGGAATAGTACAAACATATCTTAATAAATACGTTGAATTATCCAATGGAGATGTGGGGAAAGTAGTTATGGTGCACCAACATGACATTTCAAGACCACTGATAAAAACAAATGACAGATTTATTGANCTATCTAAAAATAGAGACATCAAGATAAAAGCAATAATATAAAAGACAGTGGAAAGTTATGGAGGGAACATGTGATATGGTAGGGATATACATAAATGGTAATGGAAAGCATCAATACGTTGCTAATAAACTTATAAAGAGCGCAGATAAGTTAAACTTGAGTAAAACATGTAGAGAGACTTGGGAGCGTAAGATAAGAAGATACAGAAACTTTTATATTAAAGGTGAGTCAACTAAGCAATTACAGAGAGCTGCACTAGATAGGTATGAAAACATCGGAACAATAGAAATGGCAGTCTCAACATATTTAGAGGAGGACATGGATATGTTCCTTGAAAAAGTACAGAGGATATTAAACACTAGAAAAATACATTAAAGTAGTTGTGGTATAAATGAAATTAGTATGTACAGATGGGAGACAACCTTAATGAAAGTAAAGAACATAATGTTAACAGTGTTAGGCTCCTTGGTAGTGATAGTCACAGGNGTAATAATTACATTCGGAATATGGACAGTATATAGTAAAGCTGCTGAATATGGGGATAAAACAGGGAGAAATATTGGAAAGTACAATGTAATAATAGTAACAACGCCTTCTATGGAGCCTGCTGTAAAAGTAGGGAGTATATCAATTGTAAAAAGGTTCAAGCAAGAGGATATAGAAGTAGGAGACATAATAATGTTCAGTAACAAATACAATGAAAACATAGTACATAGAGTTATAGAAATAGAAAAATACAAAGGACAGAGTTTATTTGTAACTAAAGGCGATGCTAACATGGAGCCAGACGGTGTATTAGTAGATTCCAGCAGTTATATAGGAAAGGTTGTAGTGACGGCTAATTGGTTATCCGGTGCAGTTAAACAATTCATCAGTGGAACTGTTGTAGAGTACGCCGTTTTTAAATTGTTATTGGTATTTATTATAATAATATACGTTGGGTATAAACTATTAAGACAGCTNGTATTATTTATGATTGCANTCTACTATGTTTTTATAAATAAGGAGGGTTATTACAAGTATATAAAGAAATTTGAGGTTGACTTAAAGGAATGTGAGGAGCTAAGGGTTGAGTTAGAGAATACTTTGGATTTTAAAGATGAAAGTGTATTAAGAAGGATACTACGAAGCTCACACTTATCTAAGATGATAGATTCTATTGGAGACATTAAAGATAATAAAAATGCAATGAGAAAACGTATAGTTAAGTACAATAAGGGTAAGAAAAAACATAGCGATAGTGGAGAGAAGGNGTAGGAATAATGGGTAAAGGGATGGATACAAACATAAATGAAATCAATGGTACAATACAAGAGAATAGGGGNAGCAAAAAAAGAGTAATAATCAAAATAGTCGCAAGTTTAATAGTNGTGNTTATAATAATAGCGTTAGGAGCGCTTGCGTATATTAATTATATGTTAGGACTTATAACTTATGTAGATTCAGTTGATGTTAAAAGCAGTAAACAAGTAGATATTATAGGAGAGGCTAAGGGGAAACTGCCTGATAAGTCTATACAAAAAGAAGATGAAACTATAGTAGATAATGTAGATACTGCTGAGGATGAAACTATAGTAGATACTAATGAAGATGTAGATAACATAGAGTTAGAAGTGGTAGGAGAAGTAAAAATTTACAACTTCCTAATCTGTGGTGTAGAGGCAATTGGTGGGGGAAGGGGTAGAACAGACAGTATTCTACTAGGTACACTTGATGCAGAGAATAAAAGTATAAAGCTAACCAGTTTAATGAGGGATATAAATGTTAAAATAGCTGGACATAAAGATAATAAGCTAAATGCAAGTTATAGCTTAGGTGGAATGCCTTTGTTAGTAGATACAGTACAAAAGAATTTTGGTGTAAAGATTGAGGGTTACGTAGTAGTAAACTTTGATGGATTTAAAGATATTATAGATGCTTTAGGTGGTGTAGAGATAAAGCTAACAAAAAGGGAGGCTGACTATCTTAATAGAACAAATTACATTGCTGATAAAAAGTATAGAAATGTAGTTGAGGGAATACAAACATTAAATGGTGAGCAGGCACTTGGTTACAGTAGGGTAAGATACGTAAAGGCGTCTAATGGACAAAGTAATGATTTTGGAAGAACATATAGACAAAGAACAGTATTACAATCTATATTTAACAAATACAAGGATAAAAACATAATAGAACTTATGGGTATACTGCCTGACATTCTAAAGTTATTAACTACAGACCTAACAAAAAAAGACATAATAAACTATGTAACCTTAGTGCTGAAGATGGGCATAGATGATATAGAGATGAACAGGATACCTTCAGATAGTTTATACGAGAATAAGAAGATAAACAACAGATCGGTACTACAGATAAAAGATTGGGAGGCTTTAAGAGAAGAATTAAATATATTTATATATGGTGATAATAAGGGTTGACATTTAGCAATAAGTGAGTTATAATAAGTAAAGAGAGTTAGAGAGACAGAGAGACATAAATTAAAGCTATCTGAGCGACTCAGCTAACATCAGAAGTCGCCAAATAGAGTTGACATGTGAGTCAGTTAAAATAACTGATTTACATTATATATAGATAAGACACCTAGAAATAGGTGTCTTTTTTTTGTGTAAAAAGAATATGGTGTATAGGAATAGGCATATAATGTTTTGAAGTGATAAAGGACTACTGAGTGTATACAGTAATAAAATATGATATTCTGTTACACATACACTCACATAGTAGCTTATGTAATTTTAAAGCATAAATATAAATATGGATGTAAGTGTTTATGCTTAAATATATTAGATAGTAAATAATGAAGGGGGATGTCTAGCATGATAGATACAATTGCATTAAAACAGTTGGCAATAAATAAATTTAAACTAGACATTAACAGTGTTATATCTGGAGAAGAAGATGTAGCCATAAGCGAATTAATAAGCGCAGGAGACATAAATAATTATATAGAGAGCATAGGTGAGGAAGTTGGCGAGCTAGAAACTAACGGCTGGCAATATGACTTCTGGCAGAATTATAAAATAAATAATAAATATTACTGTCTTAGTGGTTCCGGTTATTACGGTGGACTTGAATTCAGGGAAATTGGTGAGGATTCGGCGTTAGGATATTTAGATAAGACAGGTGATATTGATTCAGACACAGTAGATTATACTAAAGCAATAAGCTTAATAGACAGAGTGAACGAATTATTAAAAGAGGAGGAATAAGCAATGTTTAAACAGGCATCAACAACGATTACAACAACCATTACAAACATACAAATTACGAGAGTATGTTTAATTGAGTTGAATAATAATTGTTGTAGTGCAGGTTAAATATGATATAACAAGCAGATAGTGTAAATTTTAAGCTTGTTAAGTCAGTAATTTGACTTAGCGGGCTTTTTTAATATTATAAATTAAGGTGGTGATGCTATTGGAGATAGACACAGACATTCGAATACGAACGTGTAAGCAAAGAGTAGAATATGAACATTTAGCTGAAAAGATGGCACAAGTCCTAGGTGTACTATGCTATTCTTTAAAACTAAAAATACATTGAAAATAATTATAAACATTGTTGACAAAAGAAAATTTATGTGTTAATATATAAGTAGATAATAACTGAGGGAAGTGAGGATATGATAAGTGACATATGGGATATAGGTATAAACAGTAAAGTAATTAATGCGCCCTAGGTGATGCGGTTCATTGCACCTGGCTTATATCCAGCGATTGTAGGTTCGACTCCTACAGGGCGTATTTAAAGCATGCTTCTATAGCTCAATTGGTAGAGCAATTCACTTGTAATGAAAAGGTTGGGGGTTCGAGTCCCTCTAGGAGCTTTATATAACCAGATGTAACTCAGTGGTATAGAGTGACTGTCTGATACGCAGTTGGACATAGGTTCAAATCCTATCATCTGGACTATTAACAACACCTTTAAAATGGTGTTGTTTTTGCATATAATAATATATGTAAGCTGTAATATAATAAACATTAACTTTAAGGATTAGGTATAAACGATTAAGGTACTAGTTATCTTTATTTTAAGCATTACAATAGTAGAGAGTATAAAGTGAAGTGTATTAGTATCAAAGTGGTTCAGACTAGAATAACTTAATAGAATGGAGTGTAAACATGACTTATAAGGACTTATACGAGAAAAGAAAAATTATGTATGCAACTAAATATGGAGCGGCTGTGGCTGAAGATGATATGAAAAAAGCATACAATATTTTAGGAAAACTTATGAAATATCATATGTTAGACACTGGTGATAAGATCTTATCTAAAGCTAATCTAAAGAAGTTTGAAAAAGCAGGAATAGACGAGGATCATAGGTTCGAAAA
>JGI24707J26582_10002465_pt1 | contig 13818 bp, 8 predicted proteins | sample BioPla1DNA1_FD_26582 | JGI IMG/M metagenome (IMG submission 26582) | reverse complement strand
AACTTACCGAAGAAATATCGAAAATTCTTTCAGGACTTATCAAAACTTTATAAACTTTATGAACTTTACAAACTAAAAAGAAAGCTATGGGCTTTAGCTCTGAAATAGAGATTATTGCAGTTTATTAGATGATTCACCAAAAAACAAATTGTAGGGGCAATTCACGAATTACCCAACAACAAAATGAATTTCCACAATGGATTCAACGACGTAAAAATGTTATTACCAAAAATTATTGGCCGTTTTAAAATAAATGTCGCCAAACAAATAAATCAAATTTGTCAAACCTCTGGCATTCCTGTCTGGCAAAGCAATTATTATGAACACATCATTCGCTATACCAATGATTTATCACGCATTCGTCATTATATTGCGGATAATCCAAAGAATTGGAANAATGATGAATATAATATAAATCAATTATAAGAACTTATTGCCATACACTCTCAATAACTGTCATGCTATTAGTTAAACTCTTATTTCAATAATTTAATTTTCTTGTATATTTGTAAAATATTAATCAAAAGACTTATGAAAAATTATCTTTTATTATTTTTAATATCAATCCCAATCATATTAAATAGTCAAATGAATGTTAATATTCATGAGGCAGAAAACTGGGGACAATATGTAGTGAATAAATATTTTCCTAAAAATATAAAATACGAAGTGATATCGATACAGACTATATCCAATGAATCACAAATACAATATTATGTTTGTCATGTTTATCCAGTAGGATTTGTTTTGGTAAGTGGCAATAAATTATTACATCCGATTTTAGGATACTCTTGGGAGTCTAACTTCATTTATCCTTTGCAGCAGACATCTATAGCATTATTTATNAATCGAGTAAAAAAAATTGAAGAAAATAATAAAACTGCAGATATTCATCCATTATGGAATAATAATTTAGATAAGTATCTCAATAATGAATATCGCTCAGTAGATCCTTTAATATTAACTAAATGGGATCAAGGGATATATTATAATCAATTTTGTCCCAAAGATCCCGCTGGTCCCGATGGCAGATGCGTTACAGGCTGTGTAGCTACAGCTCTGGCGCAAGTAATCAATTATTTTCGTTGGCCTAATGTAGGCGAAGGTGAATATACGGATATAGATACTACTTATGGTCATTTATATGTCAATTATGCAGAGCAAAATTATTTTTATAATGAAATGCCATTAAGGGCTACACGAGAAAATCAAGAATTAGCAAAATTGATGTATACGATAGGAGTGGCTTGCGATATGTATTATGGACCGCATGGATCTGGTATGTACAATCACAAAGCCGCTTATGCACTTAGAAATTTCTTTCGTTATGATCCTACTACGGAATATTTATTTCGTGATGAGACCCATTTAGATTGGGACAGCCTTTTGAGAGATTATTTAGATCAAAAAATACCTCTATACTATGGTGGATGGTCAGATACCGAATATGTAAGTGGTCATGCTTTTGTGATAGATGGATACCAGGATACTATGGTCTATCATGTTAACTGGGGATGGGGTGGTGCTTATGATGGCTATTTTAACATTAATAATTTGACTCCTGGAGGTTCTGATTTTACATATAAACATGAGGTGGTGATAAATATGCGCCCTAACGGTCAATATCCAGTTTATTGTAATGGCACAGATACTTTAAAAACTCTCGATGGTACCATTGATGATGGTAGTGGACCTTTTTATCAATACCTGCCAAATACGCACTGTAGCTGGCTTATACAACCTTTTGATTCTATAGAAAATATTAAACTCGATTTTTTGAAATTAGATCTACCTGACCCTAATGATTTTATTAATGTTTATAATGGAGATAGCAATTCTGGTATTTTAGTTGCCACCATCACTGGAACAGATATTCCCAATACAATCACAGTAAATGGTAAATCAGCATTTATTGAATTTATAAGTAATGATAATGAAGAAGGGGACGGCTTTTTGCTTTCTTATTCCACCACAGTGCATACTTTTTGTACTGCTAATATTACAGAAATAGTAGCAGATAGTGGCGTCATAACTGATGGTAGTGGACCATACAATTATCGTAATGGCAATTTCTGTAGATGGAAACTATTGCCAGCAAATGCTCAACAATTAGTTTTAACCTTTAATTTACTCGATATAGATTCTACTGATAATTTGAGAATAAAAAATTATGATGGAAGCATAGATATGGAATTTAAAGGTAATACGTTGCCACCACCAATATTAGTATCTAGTTTTCCAGTTAATATTTACTTCACATCTAGTGCTACATATTCAGCGCAAGGATTTGAAATAATATTTAGATCTTCATTGGAATCCATCAATGATTATCAATATTTAGTATCTATATATCCAAATCCTTTTTCTAATGCTATTTTTTTTGATTTTGTCACTGATGGATTATTAAAAATATATACAAGTGATGGCAAATTAATGTTTTCAAATTATTATAACCGCGGATCATATCTTATCAATACTGATGAATGGGCATCTGGGATATATTTTATCCACTTTAATGATAATAATAATTTTTTTAGTAAAAAAATAATAAAAATATATGAATAGTTTAGACAATGTTATCTTGATAAGTGATAGAGTTTTAATAAAACCGCTCACTGAAGAAGAAAAAACTGCCAGTNGCTTATTTTTGCCACCTGGATATCATGAAAAGGAAATAGTAGCTTATGGGTATATTATAAAAGTAGGTCCTGGCTACCCTCTACCTAGTGAATCTTTTGAAGATGAGTATTGGAAACGTGAAACCTCAGAGCAAGTAAGGTATCTACCATTACAAGTAAAAGAAGGAGATCTAGCAGTATATCTTCAAAATNAAGCTATTGATGTAAAAATCGATCACGAGATTTATAAAATTGTTAATCAAAATTCAATTTTACTTGTAGAAAGAGAAGATTTTTAAATAAAATTCATTATTTATTAATGAAAATTATGAAAAATATTTTTATTAGTTTGATAATTTTATTTCTTCCTATTTGCAATATTTATACCCAAATAGATAAATTGCGTTTAGAAAATGGTAATTATATATTAAAACCGGCTGATACCTTATTATTAGATTGTAAAAATGATAAATTATCAAAATATGATAACAAAATTAATTGTTTATCAGTAAAAAATCAATCTAAATGCTCTATTTTAATAGATAAGATCAAACAAATCGATATATATAATACAGCTAAAGTAAAAATAATCGATACATTAAAAACCGATTATCTAAAAATAACTATCCAAGGAGCTTCTAACTGCGAGGCATTGATTATTTGTGATAGTTTAGAAATAATAGCAACTAATGCTAGTAATATCAAATTGAAGGGGGTAGTGAAAAATCTGAATGTAAAAGCTGATGAATCTAGTTATATAGATACTTATGAATTATCTGTATGGGACGCTACAGTAGAGGCTAATAATTTTTCTAAAATAAACATAAAAGCTTTTAATAATTTATATATAACTGCTAATGAGGCTTCTATTATAACTTATTATGGTACTCCTAAAATTTTAAATATAAATAAATCTAAAGCTGCAGTAGTGAATAAATCACCAAAGTATATTGATACTAAAAATGATTCTATTAAATTATTTGAAAATTTTATATTAAATATAGATTTTATACAAATTGCTGATGTAGATACTATAGATACAATGAAAAAAAGAAATTATGATAATGATGATTTTGTAATGTTTAATTATAAAAAAAAAGGTAGTAAAAAGAAAAAATCAAGTAAAAGTGATTTTATAGGCCATTGGAGGTATTTTGATATATTATTTACTAATTATACACAAAAACCATTATCACTCTCTGTACCTAAAGAATATAATTCATTTGAATTAGATTTTGATAAATCCATAGGATTGCAACTAAATTTTTTACAAATTTCTATATCATTAAATCAACAAAATAATATGGGGTTAGTTACAGGATTAGGCATTCAATGGGTAAATTATATATTGAAAAATAAAGGTTATATAGTAGAAAATGACAGTAGTGGACTTAGTTTTTGTACAAATATAAATATCTTTTTTGATGATGATATAAAATATACAAAATTGTCAGCTATTTATTTAGAAATACCGTTTTTATTTGAAATACAAAATAAATCTAATCCCAAATCTCACTTTAACATTGGACCTGTATATGGATTTCAGATAGCAAATCTTTCAAAAACAAAGTTTAAAAAATCAGATGAGACTAAATATTTTTTAAAAAGTTTTAATAAATATAAAATTGGTTTAATATTGAAAATAGGTATTAATAATATCTCTTGGACATTTCAATATAATTTTACAAAATTATTTAAAGAAAATAGAGGTCCCGAAGTATATCCGCTGGAATTGGGCTTGTCTATAAGATTATAAAAAAATTAAAATAATAAATAGCAAAAAATATGTCTAAAAGACAGTAAAAATATTTTGCATAAATTTTGATAGTAATCAATAAAAACAATTAAAGGTTTTATTATATTATTATGGAATACAAAGATTATTATAAAATATTAGGTGTATCAAAAAATAGTAGTACAGAAGACATCAAAAAAGCATATAAAAAACTAGCTTTGCAATATCATCCAGATAAAAATCCTGGAAACAAAGAAGCAGAGGAAAAATTTAAAGAAATCAATGAGGCTTATGAAGTATTGAGTGACCCAGAGAAAAGAAAGCGATATGATGAGTTAGGTGCTAATTGGGATAAATATAAAGATTTCGATTTTAGTAGCTACAGACCTAGTGGGCGAACCTATCACTATACTACTGAGGATTTAGGCGATATTTTCGGTCAAGGTGGTCGTAGTCCTTTTTCTGATTTCTTTGATATGTTTTTTGGCTCAGATTTTAATTGGGATGATATTTTTAACCAAAGCTATGAAACACAAACTAGCTATAGACCTCAAGATTTCAGAACTACATCTAGACAACCACAATATACTACAGACCTCAATATAAGTCTAGAAGAAGCTTACCACGGTACTAAAAAAATTTTAAATATTAATAATAAACAAATAAGAGTACCCATAAAGCCAGGCATCAAAGACGGACAAGTATTAAGAATAAAACGTGACAATCATAAAATACCAAATGTAGATGGAGATCTATTAATAAATATACACATTAATAAACATCCTAAATTTGAAAGAAAAGGCAACGACCTTTATACTAATCTCGAACTAGACCTATACACTGCATTATTAGGTGGCGAGGTAATAGTACCTACACTAGATAAACCATTAAAAGTAAAACTCAAAGAATGTACACAACCTGGTGAAATCTTAAGAATTAAAGGCAAGGGTATGCCACTTTATGAAAATCCTAATAGACATGGTGATTTATTTATCAATATAAAAGTTAATTTCCCTAAAAAATTGACACCAGAACAACGAAAGCTAATACAAAAATTAAAAAATAATAAATAAACGAGATTTTTTTAAAATATTTTAAAATCAATTTTTGTTATTTTTGAAAAAATCTTCTTTTATTCTCCCTACCATATAAAATCTTTTTTGATAATAAGGCATTTCGAGAGAATCTATTCTAACACCCGCTTTGGTACTAGCGTGTACAAATTGATTATCACCTATGTATATCCCTACATGAGAAACGTTAGAATTATTTATTTTGAAAAATACTAAATCGCCAAATCTAGCTTCCTCCACTGGTACTTTGATGACATTTTGTATGATATCATAGGACGATCTATTGAGTTTAAAACCATACACATTTTCGTATATAGTCATCACCATACCGCTACAATCAGTTCCATTTTCATCTTTACCACCATATTTATAGGGGACACCAATCCATCTATCTATCTCTTTTATCAAATTAGTATCAGCATCACTAGGTAATTCGATACCCCATTTATTTTCGTAAAAACTAATTACTGCTTCATTTAAATTTTTTGCATCATCAGTAGTTTTTAATTCATCTTCTTTATCTTTGCTTATAGCATTTTTTGTTGCCATATTAGTTTTAGACACGTTATCACCTTTGTTATGTGTTTCTATCTGCCTCTGCTTTACATATTCTACAATACCAGTACACGATATAAATGTAAAAGATATTAAAAATATTATTAGTCTTTCACCCAAATAAAATTTTTTCTTTTTATCTTTCATGATAATCAAATTCAATAAACATATAATATAAAAAACAAAGTACAAATATAAATATTTTTTTTAATTAGAAAATTACCAATAATATCAGAACCACAGGATTTCAAATAATTATCCTAATTAATCATAAAGAATAAATATAACGAAATACACGGGCAATTCACAAATTGCACAATGAATGATGCTAAGTAAGGGTGTATCATTTTACACCCTTACTTAGCAATTTTATAAAAATATTTATTATTAATTTTAATCAAATATATCCCTTGATTAAATGCTTGCAATGGTATGAAACAGTAATTACTATTTATGTCCTTCTCATAGATAATTTGTCCAATAACATTAGTTATAACGACATTTTCGATAATACTTTCTGATTTTATTATCAAATTATTGTCTATTGTTGTAATATTAATAATTTCATTAGCAAAATCATCTATACTAGTAATTGTAATTGTTTGTGTATAGGTATCCAAACCACATTCATTGCTTGCAATTAGAGAAACAATAAATGAATTGCTATTATTATATATGTGTATTGGATTTATCTCAGTACTATTAGTGCCATCACCAAAGTCCCAGTAAAAATAATTTGCATTTTGGCAATAATTAAAAAAACTTACAATATTACCTTCAATATTATAGGTGAAATTGGCAATAGGTAACTCATTAACATTTATATAAATAGGAATTAAAGGACTCTCACACTTCTCTTCTATTTCCCAATCATAAAAATAATAATAATAACTTGTAGCACTGGTACCAGCAGTGCTAGACGTGATGGAAATGTAATTATTAATATTAAATGGATAACCGAGATTAGGTCCATTATCACTTCCATTTCTAAATAAATTAGGATAAGTAGATGCAGTGATTTTCAGATTATTTTCTTGTGGGATTTGCCAATCGAGACTTATGCGACTTTCGCCCGATGGTATATTTATTGTCTGAGAATAAAGTGCATTAGAATTACTATCATACAATGTAATAGTTCTATCAGCAGTAGAGTTAGCATATACCTTTACAGATTTTAGATTTACAGATTGTAGACAATCAAAGTAGAGACCGTGCTCTACATAGTTATTAAAATATCCACCAGTACCAGAATTGTCAAGTTTGCCACCATTATATGTGTGACTAATCACATTATTTACATAAATGGTATCATCATTTAAAATATTGCTAATGTAATATTGATTTCCTGTATTAATAATTGAATTGGCTAAACTATCATTATACCAATAAATATTGCCATTCGCAGTTGCTTCTATAGTAAGGTTATCACCAGAGCACACATTATAATTTGTTTGAGAAAGTACAGGACTATCAGGCATCTCTACTGTAATTAAATTATTATAAATAACTGAATCTTTGCCCGCGCAGCTTGTTACTTTTAATTTAACATTATAAGTACCATTTTGAGTATAAATATGAGTTGGGTTAGATTCATTACTAGTAGTACCATCACCGAAGTCCCACAGGAATAAGCTATTAACACTAGTTGTACTATTATTAATAAAATTTACAATGCCAGTGCAAGTATTTGTCACATCTACAGTGAAATCAGCTACTGGTGGATATGGATATAAAGTAATATTTCTCATAGCTATACTTTTGTTTTCTATTGTAATGCTAGTAATAGTATCGGATTGATAACCTGGTGCAGAGACTATCATAGTCCACGAGCCGGCAGCAATAGGTCTATAATAATCTCCATGAGGCAAATGTGAATATACTTGGCTGCTATCAGTATCATGATTATTAATAGTTATTAATGCTTTGATCGGTTCGTAAGTACATCCATCTATGACAGTACCTCTAATGCCATAAATTGCTTGTTCTAAATAATTTAAAAAACTGCGATAATTATATGTCCAAAAATTTTCAAGTTCACTAGCAGGAGGAGTTTTTGTATTTGAAATCTCTAAAGTAATTTCTCTGCAATGAGCGAAGTAATTCATCCAATCCTGTCGAGAACCACTTACTAGATACCAAGATGCACCTTCTATTACGCCTGGATAGTCTGCTCCAGAAGGTTGATACTCAAAATATCCACTAGGGCTATAATATTGGGCTGTATCAGCATATTCTTTGCAAATATATATCCACCAAGTTTTATCAGCATGGTCTTGAGTTTTATAATCCCAAGGGTAATTAGCTATCTCGGCACCACCGTGAATATTCATAGCCATTACAAAAGGATGTTTTTTACCATAATTCATAAAAGCTTGTGTCTCTACCTCAATTGAGTAAGTATTGTCTCCGCCTATACTACCATTTGGTACTGGAAAATTCCTATTTAAATCCATACTATTAGCATTGCCTCTAGTAGCCCCACTCACAGTATTATTACTGCTTGCATATGTACCGTCAGGATTAGCTAATGGATTGATGTGTATCTCTAAAGAATCTACTATTTTGTGTATTCTATTATTAGTATTATAATTTTGCAATAAATAATCTATCAGATGAAGCATCAATACATAACCTGTTACTTCATCACCATGCATTGATGAAGTATAAAAAACTTTAGGTTCTTTCTCATTTTGATGCACATTATCTGAAATAATAGCAGATAATATAAGCCTTCCTTCCACGCTTGTACCAATTGTATCTATTCTACATAAATCAGGGTAATTTAGAGCAAATTGTTGCATCAAAGTTAAATATGCACTATATGTAGGGTAGTAATCCCAACTAGTTATTTGCTTAGATAAAATATCATCGGCATCTTTTATATTTAGCTCTGATTCATTCAATCTCATGCTAGGGGGAGTAAGTTTTATAAAATTAAGATTTAGATTATTAAAGCCCTCATACTGATTAATAGTAACATATGCGAAAATAGTGTCAGTGGTTATTTTATCAATATAGATAGTATTACTAAGTACATCAATATCAATGTTATTATTTTTGTTTGGAATAGCTATGTATATTTCTTTTCTACCATCAAAAATAGAATAATTAGTAGTAGTTTGACCAAATAATAAATTGGTTTCTATGATAAATAATAAATTAATTATAAAACAAAATAATTTTTTCATAATTTTAATATTTTACAAATGGGATTATTTTTATACTTCCATCTCGCACAGTAATATGGGAGTAATATATTCCATTAGCGATGTTACTTAAATAAATGTTTTTAACACTGTTAGCCTCGATTATTTCATTTTCTACAATACGCATACCAAGGGGATTATATATAGAGATAGAAATTTGATCATTAGATTTATTATTAAATATTAAAGCTTGATAATCGCCAGACCAGTATAGTGAAAAATCATTGTCATAATCACTTATAGCTTCATTTATATGACAGGTAATATTGATATCATCAGTGTGAGTACAACCACAGTAATCAGTAGCAGTTAAAGAGTAATGATAATTTTGTCCATTTTGAGGTATTAATGTTATAGTTTGTCCAATAGATTCATCAGACCAGTGATATGAAGCAAATTCATCACCAGCATCAATAGTGATTTGTCGTCCACATATAGTATCCATATCTGGGCCTAAATCGAGAGTGAGATTAGGATCGCATTGACCTTTTATTAAAAGACTATCAATATACCAATTATCACCATTATTTTGGGCCATCACAAAAGCTATATAAACATTTTGATCAGCATATGCACTCAAATCAATAGTTTTTTTAGTATATGATGTGCTAAAACTAGACTCATTCCACTCAGAAACAGTAGTAAATGAAGAATGTGAAGTCTGAGAAGTAGTAGAAACACGTACACTATAAGTAGATCCGTAGTTAGTAGAAAAATCTTGTTTTTGATAAAAAGAAAGTACTGGATCATCACAGAGATGTATTTTAGGGGTTACTAACCAGTCCTCAGTTTGTCCACCATAGACTATTTCATAACGAACAAAAGCTGCACCAGAACCCTCATAAGCTTCATTAGTACTTTGCCAATTATAGCTAGTACCTAGTCCATTAGTACCAATATAAACTGCCCAGCAAGCTGGCGGGAAACTACTATTAAACAATTCTACAAAAGGAGAAGGACGTAAAGATGGATAAACAGTTCCTTGCCAATTTAAAGTATCATTATTTAGATTTTCGTCTACACCTCCATTAGGATTGGCACACCATACTTTCAGATTATGTATACCTTCTTCTAATAAATATGAAGCTAAATCTACAGTTGTTGTTTGGTTAGTAGCTAGTGAGCCCGTCCAATTTATTAAATTTGTAGAGCCATCATCAAAGGTCCAATAAATTTTCAAAGAAGTTAAAGTCAGATTACCTCTATTTTTGATAACAGCTTGGAAATTTTGTGTAGAAATTTCACAAAATTCATTATTACTAGGCAAAATTTGAATAACAGAAGCATCTAAATCAGCAACAGGAGTATTAGGATCATAGCCTTCTAATATTGTAACACTACTATTAGTAGGATCTAACCAATCTTTTAATCGATTACTAGAGGCTCCACCACCATCCCAAGATACACCAAGTTTACCATACCAATCTGAACTAGTATTTCCACAAGCTGCATATCCTCCATGTAACTGACCTATAATATGTCCAGTAGGATCAAAAATAGGAGAACCACTAGAGCCCGGTTCAGTAGTCGTACCATCACTCCAGGAAGTTACCCTCCAGTGTGTTCCATCACCTGGAATAGAATTATTTAAATAAGTTGTAGTACTCACGCCATTATTAGACCAACTAATTTTTTTAATATCACCTGAGGGATGATGAATACCCACTACTTTGCCACTAATATTATTATCCATAGTTCTATTCCATCCAGAGAAATATACATCATATGTCGAAGGTATATTATTATTTATTTGTACCAAGCAAAAATCTGAATTAGCATATCTAGCTTTCAGTGTAGCTCCACTCATAGAATTATAAGGAGGAGAACTAACTGGATTAGTACATGTAGGACTTTGCCAATTAAACCAAAATACCCAGCTCGATGGATCAGAGTAACAGTGATTTGCAGTTAAGACATAAGGGGTCCCATCATTATTTGTATTATTTATCAAAGCACCAGAACAAAAACCATCACCACCCGATACCAACATGCATACCGATCGTATCTGATCTTCCCATCCCGCAGCCTGTGGGCATGCTACATTTACATTACAACTACCTGCATTTCCAAATGATTTCAAAGCATATTCATAAGCATTTCTATAACCATGCGTTATTCTATACAGATGTAAGGTAGGCAGATTGTTAATTGCAGCATCTTGGTTTACTTCGATTATAACTTCATCTCCAGGAATTAATGTTGTAGCGAAAACACCATCTTCGCTATTATTGTTATGATTAAAAGCACCTAATACCATACTTTTATCAGCATTATATAAATATAATTCAGTATTTTCTGGTAAATAAAATTGATCAAAAGTGAAATTTAATGTAATGGCTCCATCTGACTTAAATGTCATTAACCATATTTTTTTGCCATTTATGATTGTATCAAAAGCTTGATCCATAATATTTATATCTACATATACATTTTGACCAAATCTCCAAGGTCTATCTTTGTATTGGTCTACTATAGCATCCTCCATTTTCAGTACTTCTACATCGATATGAGGTAAAATGTAGATATTAGTTTTTTTAATATTATGATCAAAACTAGCAGGGATACCTGGATAACTTATTTGACAGTAAGAAATTAAACTGACTAAAAATAATATTAAAAATAATATTTTTTTCATAGTGCAAATAATTTTTATAAAATTATACTATTTTTATAAAATAAAAAATTTTTTTTATTAAAAAAATTTATGTATTTTTGCAAACACAATAGGGCCCATAGCTCAGCAGGTTAGAGCAACTGACTCATAATCAGTAGGTCCCAGGTTCAAGTCCTGGTGGGCCCATCTTTTTTTTAATATTCCTTATTAAAGTATATTTATAGCTTTAGACTAAATTGAACATTTAATATATCGTAAAATCTAATAATTTTTTTCAGTAATGTTTAATGTTATTGAAAAAAAATACTTTTATAATATTTCTAAAGAAGGTTCTATAACGTTTTATATGGGTAAAGATTTAAAAAAAAACTAATTTTACAAAAATAAATTTGTTAATATTGGTTTGTTTATTATTGGACAGTTAAATATTAACCACAAAGTTCTCAAAGAAGGCACCAAGAACACAAAAAAGATGGAATTAAAAGGGTTATAAATGGCACTTTGTGGACTTTGTGTAATAACTTGGTGTTCTCTGTGGTAAAAAAATTAGCCTAAATAATTAAAAAATAGTTATTTTTTGTAACAATCTAAAATGTTTTTACCCACAATAAACGTTATAGAACCAATAATACCAAAATAAATTTTGACATTATTCATAAATATTTACTATTTTTAAAAAAAAATAAACTATATTTGTATGCAAAATATAATTTATGATTACTCTTAAATTATAAAAAATAAATTATTATGGAAAAAAGAAAAGATATTAGACAATTGATAATAGATGCAGCTGAGCAGTATAATGACAGAACTGCATTTATTTATAATGACAAAGAGTTTGATTTTAATACTTTAAAAAATGATTCATTTAGACTAGCTAATGCACTTCTAGACCTTGGATTAAAAAAAGGAGATAAAATAGCAATTTATTTGCCTAACTGCATAGAATATGTCTATTCATATTATGCTATTTATTCACTTGGATGCATTGCTATACCATTAGATTTTTATTTGAGTGCTAATGAATTAATATCTATAGCTAAACATTGTGACCTTAGCGCCATCATTACTACATCTAAAGCTAAATTTGATTTATCAGAGCTCAAAGATAGTATACCTACTTTACAAAATATTATAACTATCGAAGACAAAACCAATTATATTTACTTTTGGGATCTTATAAATACTCATGATAATAATTTGAATGATCAGAATGTAACCTCAGATATGATATCGAGTATCTTTTATACTTCCGGTGTAACGGGTAGACCCAAAGGGGCATTATGGAATTATGAACATATACAATTGACAGCAGAGCAATTAAAATTTTTTACCACTAATGAAGAATTGAAAGGAATAATTAATTTTGATGAAAATGAGAGAATAATAGCAGCTATACCTTTTTCTCATTCTGCTGGTATATTTTTCCCTATGACAGCTATCAAATATGGCGTTAGTTCTGTAATAATGCCTCAATTCCATCCTTTGCAACTTGTAAAATTAATAGATAAATGGCAAGTAACTGGCGTATTTATGGTGCCACCTATGTATTATGCTGTTTTATATTTAAAAGATATTGATAAATTTTCACTCAATTCATTACGTTGGGCTACAGTATTCGGTGCTCCATCGTCACCAGATTTAATGAGAAAATTTGAAAAGTTATGTCCTAACGCCATCGTAATAAATGGTTGGGGGATGACAGAGGTGATACCTCCTGTATGCGCTTCTTCACCTAGCAATATTCGTTCCGTAGGTAAGCCAGTGCCTAATGTAGAACTAAAAATAGTAGATCCTGATGGTAATGAAGTAAAAGTAGGTGAGGTGGGTGAACTGATAGTACGTGGTAAATCAGTTTTTTGTGGTTATTATAATGAGCCTGAATTGAACAATGAAGTTTTCAAAGATGGATGGTTCTATACTGGCGACTTGGCTAGAAAAGATGAAGAAGGTAATTACTATATCATTGGCAAATCAAAAGATACTATCAAAGTAGGCGGACAGTTAGTATGGGCAG
>JGI24707J26582_10002461_pt1 | contig 13836 bp, 10 predicted proteins | sample BioPla1DNA1_FD_26582 | JGI IMG/M metagenome (IMG submission 26582) | reverse complement strand
AGGCCCGAATGAAGCCCTTGTAAATCGATAATTAAAAGTCCATGCTCCATACCTTGAATTAAATCATCAAAAGAGACCTTTCCTTTTTCTATATAAAAATTGGTTGTAGAAGTAGAAATGGATGATTTATAGGAGTTTCGATGACCATGACCTGTAGAAGGTACGTGATCTTTTTCAGCTGCTTTTCCATTATATAAATACGTTTGCAAAATTCCTTTGTCTATGATTTTTCTATATTGAGTTGCTATACCTTCATCATCAAATGCTTGAGAAATAAAACCTTCTTTTAAAAAGGGATCATCGATCAGTGTTAAATTATTATTGGCAATGGACTGTCCTACCTTTCCTTTTAACAGAGATAAACCCTTCTGAACATTCTCTGCATAAAAAATAGATCGATAAGCTCCAACTAAATCAGCAAAAGCATCATTTCGAAAGATCACAGGATAGTTTCCTGTTTTAATGGTTCTTGCCCCTAACATAGAAAGCGCTTCTTCTACTGCTTCCTTCGCTATTTCTTTTGAATCTAAAGTAGCAAATTCTTTGGTTATTCGATAACCCATACCTGTTTTTGTATCTTCTCCTTCTTTCACAATCACAGAAACATAAACAATTGCTAAATGATTACCATCCTCTAAATCTAAACCTTTCGTATTGATAATATATCGACGACTATCGATTTCTTGATACATACAGCCATCTACAGCAACTACTCGCGGATCCCATTGTAAAGCTTCTTTTTCTAATTGTTTTACAAATTGAATTTTATCTTTTATACAAATGCTATTGAGATCACACTTTTTTTCTTCTATTGTTTTATATGGATCAGAACTAGAAAAAATTCTTTCCTTATCCGTTCCATCCATGTATTGTCCATTTTCATAAGCATCATGAATTAACCTATCAATAGAGGATGGATCTACTTTTTCTGTATATGCATAACCCATTTTATTTCCTGATATACCTCGCAAAGATAACCCTTCACTTTCTGCAATCGTATAAGTATCTATCTCACCCTCAAAAATACCAATTTTTGTTTGTTTATTTCTTTCAATATATACTTCCATATCATCCATTTTTTCTTTGCCTTTTATAAAAATTTGTTTGGCTAATTCTCTATATGTCATCTTATTCATCTCCTTTTCTGCCGCCTACTGTTAAGGAGGAAACCCGAATTGCCGGCTGACCTACATTAGCTGGAATCATACCACTAATCGATCCACACATTCCTTGACCAAGAGCTAAATTAGTACCTATCATATCAATTTTTTCAAGTACTTTTACACCATTTCCAATTAAGGTAGCTCCTCGTACTGGTTTTATAATTTTACCATTTTCAATTAAATATCCTTCCATAACAGCAAAATTAAAATCTCCTGTAGTTGGATTTACACTTCCTCCGCCTAATTTTTTAGCATATAATCCTGTTTCGGTATTGGCAATCATATCTTCAAAAAGAGTGTCTCCTGCTGCAATAAATGTATTATTCATTCGAGATGTAGGAGCAAATTGATACGATTGTCGTCTTGAAGATCCTGTTGACCTCATATTCATTCTTTTTCCGCCTAATTTATCAATTAAATAACTTTTAAGGACACCATTTTCAATAAGAATATTTTTTTGAGTAGGTGTTCCCTCATCATCAATATTTGTAGAACCCCAGCCATTAGGAATCGTTCCATCATCAATAGCCGTTACTAAAGGAGAAGCAACTTGTTGTCCTAAGCGGCCAGAAAAAGCAGATGTCCCTTTCGAAACAAAAGTAGCTTCTAAAGCATGTCCACAAGCTTCATGGAATAAAACCCCGCCAAATTCATTATCAATAATAACAGGCATGGTTCCACTAGGGCAAGGATCTGCTAATATCATTGTTTTTGCAATACGTGCTGCTTCCTTTCCTACATCTTCCACATTTACTGTATCAAAAAATTCAAATCCCATCGAAGCACCAGGTCCATAAAAGCCTACTTGCATTTCTCCATCTTGAGCAGCAACCGCTTGTATAGATATTCGTGTTCGAATTCGTTGATCCTCTGCCAAAACACCGTCTGAGTTAGCAATAAGAACATTTTGTTCTTCATCCAAATAGTTCACTGTAGCCTGACGAATTAAGGAATCATAATTTTTTGCACTTTCGTATCCTCTTTTCATTAATTCTACTTTTCTACCTTTTTCTACACTACTCGGTAAAACCTTTATTATATTCCTATTGTAAATAGGACTTTTCATAAAATTTAACACCAATTCTTTTTGACTTGATGATATAGCCATCGAAGCTTCCTTTGCCACTTTGATTAAGTTTTCCTCTTTTGCATCGTTCGTGTAAGCATAAATACTATGAACACCATTAAAAATTCGAATACCTACACCAAAGTCTCTACCAGAAATATTACTTTCTAAAAGACCACCAGTCATTCTCATATTCGTATTATATCGATCTTCTACAAAAATTTCTGCAAAATCTCCTCCTGTAGAAAGAGCTGCATATAATACATTTTCAATCACTTTATTACTAAGCACAAAAATCCCTCCTTAGCTTTTTATTATCTTTCACTACTTTTAGAATGTCAATAATTATCCATCATCATTATGATTATTTAAAAACCGTCTGTACTATAAAAAGCACAACAAAAAAGCTCTTGAATTATTCCAAGAACTTTTTTATCTACAAAAATATTATTGTAATATATATACTTTTCGTTTTTGACGACCAAATGAATATACTTCTTTTGAACTATTCATATATAGATCAATAATATTTCCCTTTACAGCTCCACCCGTATCTTCTGCTGTAGCAAATCCATATCCTTCTATATAAAGTCTTGTTCCCAGTGGGATTACCTTTGGATCAACAGCAACGGTTCCAACCTTTGCCCTTGTTCCTGTACAAGTCAAACCAAAATAAGGATTTCCTGGATGTTTTCCTGTAGAAACATAATCTGCAGTGTAAGCAGTAGCACTCATATCTATTTGTTTGGTATAGGAAATAGCATGTCCATTAGGTAAAATAATTTTACCATTTTCAACCTTTGCATCTTGATAACCAGATGAAGGCAACTGAGTTCCTTCTTCAATAATACAAGCAATAGGCTGTTCAATAACCGTTTCTGAAATCTGTATTTTTTCTTGTTCTTCATCATCTACATAAAAAACTTTCCATGTCTTTTGTAAATGTCCTATTTTCCCTTCTTGAACTACTTTTTTTTCACCTATAGCTAATTGAGTACTCTTTCGAACCTCTGTGGTAAAGGGAATTTCTACAAACTCTTCTTTCCATTCTTCTCTATATCTTTTAATCTGAATATGCATATAAGGATATAAAGAATCAGAAAGTTTTACATTCATCCAATCTTTATCTGTAAGTACTATATTTTGTTCCTGTAACAACTCTTCTACTGTCAGAGCATAGGTTTCCATTGACTTACATTGTTTATTATCTTGTACTAAAATACTTTTCTTTCGTTGAATAGAGATTTCCATATCGGAAGTTACTGGATCTTCAAGCTCTACATTCAGCTTATCCTCTTTTCTAATAACAAAAGCTTGTTCTTTAATAAAATCCCCTACTGTTTTTTGAGAAGTCCTATATTTTGCCTCCATGCCGTTATCGATTACCGTCACCTTTTGACTTAAAAAGGGTTGTGCAGCTGCTGGTTTACTTCCTAGTGCCATAAATATTCCTAGAAACAGCAATGCACGGAAACATTTATTCATACTGTTTTCCTCCTAAAAATTTCTCTTTTGTTCCTTCTAGTATATGTATTTTCCTTATACTTATACTATTTTTATTTATTTAAAGAGAAAAAAGTTTTTTCCCATTATGGGCTGTTTGTTTTACAACCTCTTCTACAGTAAGGTTTTTAAGATCAGCGATAGCCTGTACAATGTAGACTAAATAAGTAGAATCATTTCGTTTACCTCGATGGGGTACGGGAGTTAAATAAGGAGCATCTGTTTCAATCAAAATATGTTCTAATGGTATCTCCTCTACGACTTCTACCATTCTTTTAGCATTTTTAAAAGTTAGAACTCCTCCTACACCGATATAAAAACCCATTTTTATATACTCTTTTGCCATCTCTACACTACCAGAGTAACAATGTATAACCCCTCTTTTTGAGAGGGTTTTATAATGAGATTGTACCATTTCAAAAGTATCTTGAGCCGCTTCCCTACTATGAATAATAATCGGTAAATTTGTTTCTTTAGCCAGTTGAATTTGTTTATCAAACCATCTTTTTTGAATATCTTTAGAGGAATGCTCATAATAGTAATCCAACCCTATTTCACCAATAGCAACTACTTTCGGTTCCGCTGTCATTTGTCTAAGTTCTTCGATATCCGCATCTTGTAAGTCTTGTACTGAATGAGGATGTACACCCACAGCAGCATATATAAAATCATATTCTTTCGTTAGTTGAATTCCTCGTTTTGAAGATACTATATCTGCACCGGCATTGATAATATAACCAACACCGGCCTCTTTTATTTTCATTAATAATTCATGACGATCTTCATTATAAGCTTCATCATCATAATGTGCATGACTTTCAAAATACATATTACTTCACCCAAGCTCCATTGTCAATATCTTGATCTACAGAAGCAAGTACTAAATTCCCCTTATCATCTGAAGCTGCTAAAACCATTCCTTCTGATAAAACGCCTCGAAGTTTAACAGGTTTTAAATTAGTAACTACAATCACTTTTTTTCCTACCATCTCTTCAGGAGTATAATGTTTTGCAATACCAGATACGATTTGTCGAACTTCTTCTCCTATTTTAATCTGAGATTTAAGCAAACGATCTGCACCTTCTACTTTTTCACACTCTAAAACTTCTCCCACTCGTAATTCTACCTTTGCAAAATCATCTATACTAATATAAGTATCCTTTGTATTTGCTTCTTCTTTTTTCTCTTGTTTCTTTTCTGCAGCTACTACTTTTGCTTGAGTTTTTTGTTGTAATTCTTCTAAAGTTTTTAACTCTTCCTTTGCATCAATTCTTGGAAAAATAATATCGCCTTTATGCACTGAAAGATTTTGAGGTAAACGTCCCCAAGATTTAGCACTTTCCCAAGTCACTCTATTCGATTCTGTAATACATAGTTGTTCTCGTATTTTTTTAGGAGTTTGAGGCATAAAAGGTTCAATTAAAATAGATATAATACGAAGACTTTCTGCTAAATGATATAATACATTTGCTAATATATCATCATTTTCACTATCTTTAGCCAAAACCCAAGGTTGTGTCTCATCAATATATTTATTAGTGCGACTAACCAAACGCCAAATAGCCGCTAATGCATCACTAAAGAAAAACTTTTCCATGGCTTCTTCTACTTTATATACGGTACCTGTTGCCATTTCTTCTAAGTCTTGATCAAATGTTGTTCCTTGTCGATGAACAGGAAGTTCTCCACTAAAATATTTATCAATCATAGCAACTGTTCGAGAAAGTAAATTTCCTAAATCATTCGCTAAATCCGAATTAATACGTTGAATCAAAGCGTCGTTAGTAAAGTTACCATCTTGACCAAAAGCTACTTCTCTCATTAAGAAATAACGAATCGCATCGGATCCATAGCGATCTACTAATACTTTAGGATCGACTACATTTCCTTTTGACTTAGACATTTTTCCTCCATCAATCACTAGCCAACCATGACCAAAAACTTGTTTAGGTAAAGGAAGATCCAATGCCATAAGAATAATAGGCCAAATAATAGTATGGAAACGAACAATTTCTTTTCCCACTAAATGCATATCTGCAGGCCAATATTTTTTAAAGTCTTTATCATTATCGGATAAATAACCTAACGCTGAGATATAATTAGAAAGAGCATCAATCCATACATATACCACATGTCCTTCATCAAAAGTAACCGGAACACCCCAATCAAAAGAAGTTCGAGATACACAAAGATCATCCAATCCTGGTTTTAAGAAATTGTTTAACATTTCATTTTTTCTACTTTCAGGTTGAATAAATTCGGGATGTTCTTCAATATATTCTATTAATCTATCTTGATATTTAGATAATTTAAAGAAATAACTTTCTTCTTTCACCTTTTCTACTTCTCGATGACAATCTGGGCATTTCCCATCTTCTAATTGTCGTTCTGTAAAAAATGTTTCACAAGGAGTACAATACCAGCCTTCATAAGTACTTTTATAAATATCTCCTTGATCATATAATCGTTTAAAGATCTTTTGTACTGTTTCAATATGTTGTTGATCTGTCGTGCGAATAAAAATATCATAAGAAATATCCATCGTCTTCCATAATTCTTTAATCCATCGAATAATCCGATCTACATAAGCTTTTGGCTCCATTCCTTGTGACTTTGCTACTCTTTGTATTTTTTGTCCATGTTCATCTGTTCCCGTTAAAAATTTAACATCGTATCCTTGTAACCTTTTATATCGTGCCATTGTGTCCGCAGCCACTGTTGTATACGAATGTCCAATATGCAATTTATCACTTGGGTAATAAATAGGTGTTGTAATATAATACGTTTTTTTACTCATATTTTGCTACCTCCTATATTTAAAATTCTACTCTCTTTATACTTTTATATAAAAAAATAATAGAATCATATACTTCTTATTTACTTATAAAAACTCTATTTTATTCATTTTAATATTATATCCTTTATAAAAGAAAAAAGCAAAATTTTTTCCTTCTTTTATTGACATCTCGTATAAAGAATGGGATAATTAGAATGGGATGAATTTTGATAGTTTGCAAATAATGTCCTTATTTAAAAATTTTATTTTTTTATTATTGCTTGTACTATTTTTAACATACATTCATTGTAAATCAAAAAGGAGGAACATTTATGGCAACAAAATCTTATTTTAATCGAGATGAAATAGGAAGTCAAAACCCTGTTTTTTCTCAAATCCGAACTACGATTGAAACTCCCTTTTATGGTAATAACGTAGTCCATGTAAATTCTTTGAGAGAAGCTTATAAATTAGCGGCTGCATCTCCTGGTACTATTGTAACAGATATGCCCATTTATAAACCAGAAGCAATTGGTCTAGATGCAGATGCTAAAGTATTACTTTTCAATGACGGAGCTGTTCGTGGCCGTGCTGCTGCTGCTCGTAGAATTCTTGGAGAACCAGGAGTAGATCAAGAAGAGTATGCTGCTAAAATTCGTGAAGCTGTTTATAACACTCACTCCAAAAAAATGTACCATGCTCAAGTTTATGTAGGCTTAGATGAAGATTTTATGGTACGAGCTCATCTATTAATTCCTGAAGGTCAAGAAAACTTAATGTATTCTTGGATGCTTAATTTCCAATACTTAACCGATGAATACTTTAAAATGTACCAAAACTCTACTAAATTAGAAAACGAAGGAGATATTTATGTATTCTCCGATCCTACATGGTCTCACCCAGATCATCCTATGGGTCTTACTTTCTTTGATCCAAAACACAACTGTGCTGCAATCTTAGGAATGAGATATTTTGGAGAACATAAAAAAGGTACGTTAACTTTAGCATGGGCTATCGCTAACCGTAATGGATATGCTTCTTGCCATGGTGGACAAAAACGTTATAACTTACCAAATGGTAAAAAATTCGTAGCTGGTGTATTTGGATTATCTGGTTCTGGTAAATCCACTATTACTCATGCTCGTCATAATAATAAATACGATATTACTGTATTACATGATGATGCTTTTGTTATTTCCACTGAAAATGGTTCTTCCGTTGCTTTAGAACCTGCTTATTTTGATAAAACTCAAGACTATCCTTTGAGTTCTAAAGATAACAAATTCTTATTATCTGTACAAAACAATGGTGCTACTATTGATGAAAATGGTAAAATTGTTCTTGTAACAGAAGATATCCGTAACGGAAATGGACGAGCTGTTAAATCTAAATTATGGTCACCAAACCGAGTGGATAAATTTAACGAACCTGTAAATGCAATTTTCTGGTTAATGAAAGATCCTACTCTACCACCTATTCTAAAATTACGTGGTGCTGAATTAGCTTCTGTTATGGGTGCTACTTTAGCTACTAAACGAACATCAGCAGAACGTTTAGCTCCTGGGGTAGATCCTAATGCATTGGTTGTAGAACCTTATGCTAACCCCTTTAGAACTTATCCTTTAGCTGATGACTATGAAAAATTTAAAGCTTTATTCCATGAACGACATGTAGACTGCTATATCTTAAATACAGGATTTTTCATGGATAAAAAAGTAACACCTGACGTTACTTTAGGAGCTTTAGAAGCAGTTGTTGAAGGAACTGCAGAATTTAAACCTTGGGGTAAATTCTCTGATATCGAAATTATGGAAATTGAAGGATTTGTTCCTGACTTAAATAATAAAGATTATGCTCATCAATTACAAGAAAGAATGAATGATCGTATCCGTTTTGTTGAATCTCGTGAAACAGAAAAAGGCGGATTTGATAAATTACCTAAAGAAGCTTTAGAAGCACTTCAAAAAATAGTTAATGAATTAAAATAATAAATTATGATAATCATTGTTTGAGATACATTTACTTTCACCCAAAAGCAAAAAATTCCTTGCTTGATAATAAAAATCAAGCAGGGAATTTTTGTTTTTATTATAATTATTCTTCAGAATCAGTTTCTCCAATCACTTCTGGCTCTGCTGGAGTTTCTTCTTCCGTTTCTTCTTTAGGTACAGTAACAACTGCTAAAGTTTCTTCTGGATCTTGAGCTATCTTCATACCTTCTGGAAGAACCAAATCAGCTACGGTTACTTTACTATCATGTTCTAACTTACTTACATTTACACTAAGTGATTCTGGTATATTCATAGCTTTTCCTGTAACATCAACTTCAGATAAAATAATTTGTAAGATAAGTTCTCCTGTTTCTAATTGTTCTCTACCTTCAAAAATAACAGGAACATTGACCTCAATTTCTTCATCTTGATCAATAGCTTGAAAATCTACATGCAAAATCTCAGAACGTAATAAATCTTTTTGTACTTCCTTAATAATAGCATAATTTTTATCCTCTCCTACCTTAATCCATAAGGTAGCATTTTCTCCTTGTTCTCGCAATACTTGTTCTAAATCTCTTTGATTCACTTTTGTTTTATAACCTTCTTCAAATCCTTTTCCATAAAGAACAGCAGGTATAAAACCTCCATCTCTACATTCTCGTAAGGTTTCCTTTCTTTGTAAAACCTCTAATATATCTGGTGTCATTTAGACTCCTCCTTCTTCTATCTTACTGTATATTTAAGTCTAAATATCAGTATTTTTTTAATTTCCAATAATAAATGAAAATTTAATCTGATTGTATTGTATCGAATTACACAAAAGATGTCAATGTTTACCCTACCAAAGCCACATTACTTTCATTGACTTTAATATTACAGTACGGTAAAATTATTTTAATGAAATTAAAGGGAGAGGAACTTATGATTCGAAAGCAATTATTGTACTCTTTAATTTTTTCATATATTGCTATTTTTATTACAGGAATTTCTTTATATATATCTCTAAATAAAATTGCACTTAAAAGTATCGAAGATGAAATTACAAAAAATTATTCTGCTACACTAACAAAAACAAGCACAAATATTAATTATATTATTGAGGATATGAACGTTTTCATTCTACCTCTAAAGATTTTTATAATGATTGGAAAAAACCTCTAAGTAAAAAATACTATCAAGGAAATATCATTCATTTAGGAGACTTCTTTCTCATAAAACCATTGATGAAGAAATCGATCCTCAAATACTTTTAAATGAATATCCATTAACAACAAAACAATATACTTTATTTAAAGACTATAATAATGATCTAGGTTTAACTTATATCGCTGTCATACCAACAACGATTTATAAACAAAAAATTAGTTATATTAATCAAAGATTTCTAATTTTTACTTTCTTTTTTATTATAATTACTTTATTAGGAATTTATTTTATTTATAACAACTATGAGGATTTAAAAAACGTAATTAAGAAATTAAAATTATCTAACTGTGTCATAGAAAATCAAAAATATAGTGAACTAGATTATATTGAAAAAGCTATTCTAAATATGAGTAAAGAATTAGATCATAGTAAAAATTTAGTGATAGAAAATATTTTTCGTAAATCTTTATATGGTATTATAAATAATGAAAATGAAATTAAGAAATATTTAGGTTCCCACTTCACGATGCCTTGTTTTATTATGGGTAGTTTAGTACTAGAAAACGATCAATATGGAAACATCAATAAATTAAATGAATTTATTATACAAAATGTTTTTCAAGAAGTCCTAGGAGATAAATATGATTTATACGTTATTGATTATTATAAAGGCTACCTATTAATTGCTAATTTTTTAGAAAATTACCACGAATATCTCTATGAAGATACTTTATCACGATTAAATACTGGAAGAAGTTTCTTAGAAGATCAACTTGATTTACCTTATATACTAACCATTTCAAATCTTTATACTGATATTAATTCTTTTTCTATCGCCTATACAGAAGTTCAAAACGCTTTAGAATATAGAACTCTTTTTAGTAATGAAAAACTCATTACTTATAATAGTACAAAAAAAGAAGAAAAACCTTATCTTTATTATTTAGAAGATCAAATTGCTTTAATAAAATTTATTAAATCTGGTGATATAGAAGGAGCTTTACATTTTATTGAAAAACTTTTTAATAAAGCTTTTAAAAATCGTGATATTTCTTTAGAAGATACAAAACGCATTTTATTAGACTTACAAACTACACTTGAACAAATTGCTTATGAATTAAATATAGATTTTTCAAGCCTAGAAAAATATACTCATCATAGAAAAACAATTCAACAAATAAAAAAAGAGTTTAAAGAATTTATCATTTTATTATGCAATGATATTCATAAACAAAATGAGCAAACGATTGATACAAAAATCAAAGAAATTATCACCTATATTGAAAAAAATTACACCGATAATAATCTTACAGTAAGTCAAATTGCTGACGTCTTTGATGTAAATATATCCTATCTTTCCCGATTTTTCAAAAAAAATATGAATGAAAACTTACTTCAATATATTACAAAGTATAGAATTAAGAAAGCCAAAAATTTACTTATTCATACTGACTATAATTTAAATGAAGTTGCACAAAAAGTGGGACTATTAAACAACGTAGCACTCATTCGTAGTTTTAAAAAATATGAATATATGACACCAAATGAATATCGAATAAAATATAAAATATAAAAAATTAATACTCAAAATACCCTTTATGAAACCAACATTCATCAAGGGTATTTTTGTATTATATACTCTAAAATAGCTTAACTATCAATATATCAAAAAATGATAACTTGAAAAAAGTGATAACCTAACAAACCANTTCAAAAATATAAAATAAAAATAATAAAGTAAAAAACCTATAATAACAAAAATATTAGACATAGAGAATAACATTGGTCTTTGTTAGAATGAGGGTACCAATTAAAAAGGGGGAAATCTTTATGACAGTTAAAAAATTTTTATCTAGTATTCTTATTACATGTATGATCGTAGGACTACTTAGTGGATGTGGATCTAATACCGAAAATACATCCTCTAAAGCAAATAATCTACCTAAAGCAAGTAAAGATAATTTTAATACTGAAGGATTACCTATCTTAAACGAACCTGAAGAATTTACATTCATTGTACAACAAATGAGTACTACACATCCCGCAGCCGAAAAACCAATTGTAAAAGAAGTTGAAGAAGCTACCAATATAAAAATCAATTGGATTGAAATACCTATGTCTAGTTGGCGTGAAAAAACAAATATTATTTTTGCTTCCGGGGATCTTCCAGATGCATTTGCTTCCGGATTAGATACTTCATTATATTATGAACAATTCGTAGAATTAGATGATTTAATTGATCAATATGCCCCTAACGTACAAAAGATCTTAGAAGATCCTAGATATGCACAAGGACTAAAAGCTCCGGATGGAAAAATACATCAATTGCCTGATGGAGATGAAAGTTTTAATAACCAAATGGATAAAACTTTATGGATCAATCAAACATGATTAGACAATTTAGATTTAAAAATACCTACTACCACTGATGAATTTTATTATGTATTAAAAGCATTTAAAGAACAAGATCCAAATGGTAATCATGAAGCTGATGAAATTCCTCTCACTTTCCAAGGAATTAGTACATGGGCAACAGGTATGAGTGATCTTTTTGGTCCCTTTGGAGTAGTAGAAAGCAGTAGTCATGTTTATATGGATGGTAACAAAGTTATTTTTGCTGCACAAGAAGAAGGATATTATGAAGCACTACAATGGTTTCATAAATTATTTAAAGAAGGTTTAATTGATCAAGAANCTTTTTCCCATAGTGCTGAACAATATAACTCAAAAGCCAGAGGACGAGATATTATAGGTGCTACAGTAAACTGGAGAGCAGAAAATACAGTAGGTCAAGAATTAAAAGATAATTTTACTCATGTTATTCCTTTAAAAGGACCTAAAGGAAAACAAATGGTACGTATAAATAATATTATCCGTACCTCAGGCTTTGCTATTACTACCGCATGTAAAAAACCAGAAGTATTACTTCGTTGGTATGATTATATTAACTCAAGTCCTGAAATGACTCTTAAATGGAGCCGAGGTGTTGAAAATGAATTCTGGAAAAAAGTAGATAGTGGCTATATGTTTACACCTGAAAATCGTCCAAACGATATNAATCCCGGTGAATGGAAAAATAACTTTTCTTTTGGAGGGCAATCCCCTTCTTTATGGTCATTAGACATTGAAAATATGGTTGTTCCTAATCCAAATTCACCTAAAGATGTGAAAAAAGCCGCTATTCAAGATTCATTAAAATATGGCGTATACGGGTTACCAGCTGGTTCCGATACACCTGAAAATACTGAACGCAAATCTATGTTACACACCGATATTAATACGTATATTACAAAATTTATTGCTGATTCTGTGATCAATGGAATTGATGATCAAAAGTGGGAAAAACATTTAAAAGCATTAAAAGATTTAAAAGTAGATGAGTATCTTGAAATTTGTCAACAATATGTAGATCGATTGGCAGAATAACATTGCTAAAATGCCAACACAAGATTTTTTCCTTGGGTTGGCATTTCCTAAACTATAAAATTACTATGAAAGGAGCAATCCTATGCCTATAAAAAGTGCTACCGCCGTATCTACTACGTCTAAATTTAAAACACATAAAAAATATAAAATGAAAATGTATTTTAAAAAAACATGGATACTTTATCTATTTGTACTTCCACCTATGCTTTATTTACTCCTATTAAACTATGCCCCTCTTTATGGAATACAAATTGCTTTTAAAAATTTCAAACCTGTTCAAGGAATATGGAAAAGCGAATGGGTAGGATTCAAACATTTTATTACCTTTTTTCAATCCTATCATTTTAAAACATTACTTTCCAATACTCTTGTATTAAGTCTTTATTCTTTAATTGCAGGCTTTCCAATTCCTATTATTTTAGCTTTAATGTTAAATTATTGTAGATCTCCAAAATTAAAAAAATTTGTACAGACAGCAACCTATGCACCTCATTTTATCTCCACTGTTGTTTTTTNTGGTATGATTTTTATTTTTTTATCTGTTGATGGAATTGTAAATCAATTTTTAATGTTACTGGGCTTTGAACCTACTTTATTTATGAGTAAAGCTGAATATTTTAGACATATCTATGTGTGGTCTGGGGTATTCAAAGGAATGGGATGGAGTTCTATTATTTACATTGCAACATTAGCTGGAGTCAGTCCTGATTTACATGAAGCTGCTGTTGTAGATGGTGCTACAAAACTTCAACGTATGTTAT
>JGI24707J26582_10002460_pt1 | contig 13836 bp, 16 predicted proteins | sample BioPla1DNA1_FD_26582 | JGI IMG/M metagenome (IMG submission 26582) | reverse complement strand
TTAATCATTGATGTAAAAGGTCGTTTATTAGCTAGAGAAAGTGATGCGGGAGAAAAAATCCAAGAAGTTTTAACAGTAGTGATTCAAGAAAAAGAACGTCATATTCAAAACCTTAAACAGTTCTTAAAAAAATAAAATAAAAGGGTATAAGGGAAAACAAAGGTATTGTTAACTATTTAAAAAAATAAGTTGACAATACCTTTGCTTTTTGCTATACTCTTTTCAGCAATTATATTACTGAAGGGAGATTTTCTATGAAAACCAAAGACTTAGTATTAGCTTCTTTATTTGCAGCTATTACATGTGTTTTAGCTATTGTTTCTATTCCTTTACCTTTTACTCCAGTGCCTATTACTTTACATGTTTTTGCAATTACTCTTTGCGGTGCTGTTTTAGGAGGAAAACTAGGGGCATTTTCTCAAGGAATTTATGTTTTATTAGGTGCCATTGGATTGCCAGTTTATGCAGGTGGAAATGCAGGTTTTGGGCATTTATTTGGACCTACAGGTGGATATATATTTGGTTTTATCCTTGGTGCATATGTTACTGGTACTTTAGTTCAATGGGGAGTTAAAAAAGTAAAAATGGTAAAGGGACGTTATATGGTCATTGTTTTTTCTATGTCCATGGGTTTACTTGCTATTTATCTTTGTGGAATGTTACAATTGATGATTGTAGCGGATATGAATATAGCTCAAGCATTTATGGGAGGAGTTGTTCCTTTTATAGGATTTGANTTTCTTAAAGTTATTGCTAGTTCTATTATTGCCTCCGTATTACGAGAACGTTTAATCAAAGAAGCTGTGATATCTTAGTTTTCTAAGATATCTTTTTTTTGGACAAATTTCAATAAGAAAGATGAAATTATGATATAATATAAAATAAGATAAGGATAAAAAAGAAATAAAAAAATTACTAAAGAGGTAGTCACCATGATAGAAACGATTGTAAAAAAAATAGATAAACAATGCATAGATAAAAATGTTATTCAACAAGCAGGAGATATTTTGGCTTCTGGAGGTATTGTAGCATTTCCAACAGAAACAGTTTATGGTTTGGGTGCCAATGCATTAGATTCAAAAGCGATACAAAAAATTTTTCAAGCTAAAGGGCGTCCTTCTGATAACCCTTTAATTGTTCACATTAGTAAACAAGAAGATCTTTTTCCTTTAGTATCAGAGGTTCCCACGGTTGCTATTCCGTTAATGAAGCATTTTTGGCCAGGCCCATTAACTTTGATTTTTCCTAAATCTTCTTTGATTCCTAAAGAAATTACGGGAGGTTTATCAACAGTAGGTATTCGCTATCCTATACATCCCATTGCGCGTGCTATTATACAAGCGGCTAAAGTACCTATTGCTGCTCCTAGTGCAAATCTTTCAGGGAAACCTAGTCCTACTAAAGCAGAGCATGTGATTCATGATTTAGATGGAAGAGTAAATATGATCGTTGATGGTGGAAATTCAATAGTAGGATTAGAATCTACGGTATTAGATATTACGGGAAAAACTCCTATGATTTTACGTCCAGGGGGGATAACAAAAGATATGTTAGAATCGGTTATAGGCCCTGTTTTATTAGATCCAACGTTAGACGATGGTCGGGAAATAAAAAANGGAACTGTTCCTAAAGCTCCGGGTATGAAATATAAACATTATGCACCGAAAGCACAAATTGAAATCATGGTAGGAGAAATAGAAACCGTCGTAAAAAATATACAAAAAAGAATACAAGAAAATAAGAACCATAAAAAAATAGGTATTATGGCAACAGATCAAACCAAAAATAAATATAAAGATTCAGATATTGTTGTTATTAGTGTAGGAGATCGTAATAAACCAGAAACTATAGCAAGTCACTTGTTTGATGTTCTTCGTCAATTTGATGATATGGATATGGATATTATTTATGCAGAAGGTATTCCAGAAGTACAGATGGGAATGGCTATTATGAATCGATTAGTAAAAGCTTCCGGATACCATGTGAATCATGTATAGAAAGGGGAATGTTAATGGAAAAAATCCTATTTGTGTGTACAGGTAATACTTGCCGTAGTCCCATGGCAGAAGTATTGGCTTACCATGAATTTGAGAAAATAGGAAGCCCAATTAAATTTTTCTCTCGAGGACTTTCTGTTTTATTTCCTTCTCGTGCTACTGAAAATGCGATATTAACAATGAAACAATATAACTTAGATTTGTCTCAGCATCGATCTACTCAAATACAATTAAAAGATATAGAAACAGCTGACTTAGTTCTTACCATGACAACAGAACATAAAAGATATTTAATCCAAATCTATCCTCAATTAGAACATAAAATATTTACTTTAAAAGAATATGTTGGACATAAAGAATTTGATATTATAGATCCTTTTGGAGGAAATGTAGAAGTATATCAACAAACTGCTAAAGATTTACATCAACAGATTATAAAATTATCAAAAAAAATAAAATAAGGTAAAAGTAAATTTTTTATTGCCACAATCGATNAGAAGTGCTATAGTATATGAGGAAAAATTGGAGGTATGCATATGATAGCCATTGGAAGTGATCATGGAGGATATGATCTAAAGCAAGAAATTATTCGCTACTTAGAAGAACATAATATAGAATACAAGGATTTTGGTTGTCATTCTACAGATTCTTGTGACTATCCTGAATTTGGAAAACGAGTAGCGGAAGCAGTAGCAGATGGTAGTTATGAAAAAGGTATTATTATTTGTGGTACGGGTATCGGAATCTCTATTGCAGCTAATAAAGTAAAAGGAGTCCGTGCTGCCTTATGCCATGATTGCTTTTCAGCCAAAGCTACACGAGAGCATAATGATGCTAATATCTTAGCTCTTGGAGGACGGGTTATAGGTCCTGGTTTAGCTGTTCAGATTGTTGAAACATTTTTAAACACTGAATTTTCCAATGAAGAAAGGCATAAACGAAGAATTAGTCAGCTTGAAAAGAAATAGGAGGATGATTATGGGACAAGTACATGTTATGGATCACCCACTGATCCAACACAAAATTGGTATTTTACGAAACAAAAATACAGGGTCAAAAGAATTTAGAGAAATCGTAGAAGAACTAGCTATGTTAATGAGTTTTGAAGCCACTAGAGATTTAGCTTTACAGGACATAGAAGTAGAAACACCAGTAGCTACAACAAAGGCAAAGGCTATTGCAGGGAAAAAATTAGGTATTGTGCCTATTTTACGGGCCGGACTTGGCATGGTGGATGGAATGTTACGATTAGTACCTGCAGCAAAAGTAGGACATGTGGGATTGTATCGCGATCCAGAAACATTGCAACCAGTAGAATATTATTGTAAACTACCCTATGATGCTCCCGAAAGAGATATTTTTGTATTAGATCCTATGCTTGCAACAGGCGGTTCTGCGGTAGCAGCCATTCAATTTATTAAAGATCGAGGAGTTCAACGAATTCGATTTTTATGTTTAATTGCGGCACCAGAAGGAGTAAAGAGATTACAAGAAGCTCATCCGGATGTAGAAATTTATGTAGCAGCATTAGATGAAAAATTAAATGAACATGGATATATTGTCCCTGGATTAGGGGATGCAGGCGATCGATTATATGGTACTAAATAAGGTGTTTTGTATCCTAGATCTTTTGAGTATAAACGTATAAAAATGATTTGTTTTGACAAAAGTAAAAGAAAACCGACATATTTCCCGGGAAATATGTCGGTTTTTCACTGAAAAAAGAAAAAAATTACAAAAAATTCAATTGACAAAAACTAGTCATAAAGATAGAATATACATGACTAAGTTATCTATACATACAAAAACTAATCATGAATGAGTAAGAAAAAATTTTATGCTTTTGTAGGATAGACATTTTATTTTATAAATTTTAATACTTACAAAAATTAGAATTTGAAGATAGTATATACTACATACTATATAGTGTTACTTTTAAAAATGATTATTTTAAAAATATAGTATTCAATGATGGTATAAATTATACATTGACGAATTGATGATAGTTAGAATAGATATGTTAAATAAAAAATAATCGATGTGCTAGAAAAGATGAAGTACAAGGAGAGGATATCAGTGCAACAATTTTTAATGGAACCTAAATCTACGGTATTGTATATTGTTGCCTTTGTTTTTTCATTTTTATTAGCTTTAATTACAACACCTTTTAGTAGAAAATTAGCTTATCAAGTAGGTGCTATTGATAAACCTAAAAAAAGAGGAATGCATAAAAAGCCTATGCCTTTAGCAGGAGGTACAGCTATTGTTTTAGCTTTTACAGTAACGGTTTTAATCCTTACACCGATGGTCGAGGATGCTAATTGGAGAGAAGTNGGAGGGATTATAGCAGGTGGTTTGTTTATTTCAATAGTAGGATTTTTTGATGATATATATGATTTAAGTGCAAAATTTAAATTAATGGCACAGATTATAGCAGGTTTGATTGTTATTTATTCAGGTATCAGTATCAATGTTATCACTTGGCCACTACTATTTGGAAAGACCATACCTTTACCAGATCATATTAGTTTAGTTTTATCTTTATTTTGGATTGTTGGTATTACTAATGCAGTTAATTTTATTGATGGTTTGGATGGTTTGGCTGCAGGAGTGTCTTTTATTTCTGCTTTATGTTTTATGTTTTTATCAATTATGACTGGAAATCCGTTAGCGGTTTTATTAACAGCAAGTTTAGCTGGTGCATGTATGGGTTTTTTACCTCATAATTTTAATCCAGCTACTATTTTCATGGGAGATACAGGATCTACTTTTTTAGGATTTATTTTGGCCGTTAGTTCTATTGAAGGATTATTTAAAGGATATACGGTTATTACTGTTGTAGTCGCTGTTTTAGTTTTAGGACTTCCTATTTTTGATACAGCTTTTGCGATTATACGACGGATTTTAAAAAGACAACCTGTTATGCAGGCCGATCGAGGACATTTACATCATCGTTTAGTAGATAAAGGCTATAGCCAAAAGAAAGCTGTTTTAACCTTATATGGAATTAGTGGAGGTTTTGGGATAACAGGAATTTTAATTGCTTCTCAAGATGTNCAATTTGCTATGGGACTATTATGTTTTATGGTAATTTTAATTGGTTTTAATTATTATCATCAAAATAATCATACTAGTTCTTAAAATCTAGTTCTTAAAATACAAAGTATCAGGTACTAAAAATAAAATATTTAAATTTATAAAAAGGGAAAAAGATAGAATAATATCTTTTTCCCTTTTCAATATAAGATTAAATAGAATAGAATGTTTTAATCTGTTTAATTGCTTTTTCTTGATCCATATGATCAATTAAATAGGAAATATACATTTCAGAAGTAGTAATCAGTTTAATATCTACGTTCAAACTCTAACTTTTGTGGATATAAAGATAGAAGTATTTTTAAAGGAAAAAATTGCGAGATAATTGCTTTTTTACATAAAATATGGTTAAATAAGAAGAGATTGATTATAACCAGCAAGGGGAGAAAGGCAGGAATCAAATTGAAAAAAATAAAAGTGATGAGTGTCTTTGGTACAAGGCCTGAGGCTATTAAGATGGCACCTTTAGTAAAGGCTTTAGGAGCTACAGAAGAAATTCATAGCATTGTATGTGTAACAGCACAACATCGAGAAATGTTAGATCAAGTATTAGAGGTTTTTGATATTCAACCGGACTATGATTTAGATATTATGAAAAGTAAACAAACACTTACAGATATTACTATACGAGCATTAAAAGGTTTAGAAGAAGTGATGGAAGACGCAAAACCTGATTTGGTTTTAGTGCATGGAGATACAAGTACTACCTTTGTAGGAGCTTTGGCGGCTTTTTATCAAAAGATAAAAATAGGACATGTGGAAGCTGGTCTTCGGACTTTTGATAAATATCAACCATTTCCAGAAGAAATGAATCGAAAGTTAACAGGATCCTTAGCAGATTTTCATTTTTCACCTACTCAACTAGCAAAAGAACATTTATTAGCAGAAGGTATTTCAGAAGATATTATTTATATTACAGGAAATACGGCTATCGATGCTCTTGGCCTCACGATTGAAGAAGAGTATACGTTCAAAGAAACACTGCTAAATACGATTCCTTTTACAGAACGAAAAGTAATTACGATGACGGCTCATCGCCGAGAAAATTTAGGACAACCGCTAGAGAATATTTGCAGGGCAGTTGCACGTATTGTAGAAGAATATGAAGAAATTGAAGTAGTTTATGCTGTACATAAAAATCCAGTAGTAAGAGAAACAGTCAATCAGTATCTAGGTAATCATCCACGCATTCACTTATTAGATCCTTTAGATATGAAAGATATGCATAATTTATTACAACGTTCTTATTTGGTTCTTACAGATTCGGGAGGATTACAGGAAGAAGTGCCTTCTATGGGTAAACCTGTTTTAGTTCTTCGCAATGTTACGGAACGTCCAGAAGGCGTGAAAGCAGGAACATTAAAATTAGTAGGTATAGAAGAAGAAGCCATCTATAAAATGACTAAAAAATTATTAGATGAAGAAGAAGCTTATCAGGAAATGGCACAAGCTGTAAATCCTTTTGGTGATGGAAAAGCTTCGAGACGAATTGTAGATGCTATTTTACATGCTTTTGGAAGAGTCAAAGAAAAACCAGNAGATTTCCATCCACTATTCTAGACAATAGAAGGGAAAAAGTGTATAATAAAAAGATAATGAATAAATAGTATCATTCGATACTTATAGGTAAAGAGGAGTTAAAATATGAAAAAAGGCGCTGATGTTTTCAAACTCTTATCGCTAATCACTCATTTAGGATTAGTGATGGTTATACCGATTATTGGTTGTATATGGTTTGGAAGTTTTCTTGATAAAAAATTAAATACCAGCGTATTTTTTCTAATTATTTTTACGATTTTGGGTATTTTTAGTGCTTTTCGTAATTTATTTGTAGTGACTCAACAGGCTTTAAAAAAATCAGATTCAAAAAGGAGGGAGGATGAATGAACAAATCTTTTTTTCACACACTACAATGGCAATTAAGTATAAATATGATGATNATTAGTCTAGCAATAGGTATTATTGGAAGTTTTTTTGTTCAAGATCTTTATCCTTTTTGGTTAGGATTAATGGTAGGTACATTTTTTTCTATTATAAAATTATATATGATGGAAAAAAGTATTCAAAAGTCTATTCAAATGGATCCTAAAAAAGCAAGTTTATATACTACATTTCAGTATTTGTTTCGATATGTTTTAACAGCGATGGTATTCATCATCATTGCTATAACCCAACCAACAGTGGCTATTTTTGGTGCGGCCTTAGGGATGATTACGATGAAAATAGCTGTTTATTTATATAGTTTTCAAGAAAAGAGAAAGAAAAAAGATGCAGAAGGATAAGCAAGCGAAGAAGTATTTTTATGTATGAAATTGGATGTCTATATAGTATAATCTTTAGAAAGGAGGCTACGATCTTGGATTTTTATAATCATCACTTATGGCCTATTACAATAGGGGGGTATGAATTTTGGATTACGACTACGATTCGAAATACATGGATCATAATGGGTGTTTTAATTCTATTTGCCATTATTATTCGATGGAGTATTTCAAAATTTGAAAATATTCCAAAGGGATTTCAAAATATTGTGGAGGCCATTGTAGAAATCTTTTATAATTTTACGACCAGTACCATGGGCGAAAAGAATAAAGGATTTGCCCCTTACTATGGAACGATTTTTCTTTTTATTTTATTTTCTAACTTATCAGGTTTATTTGGATTACGAGCTCCTACAGCCGATTTAGCTACTACTTTAGGATTAGCGTTGATAACGTTTTTTATGGTACAATATTTTGGTATTCGTTCAAAAGGAATTAAAGGATATATGAAAGGATTTTTTGATCCTGTTCCCGTCTTTTTTCCTATTAATCTAATTGGGGAAATCGCGAATCCTATTTCTCTTAGCTTTCGTTTATTCGGGAATATATTAGCAGGAACGATGATCATGACTTTATATTATTCTATTCCATTTTGGCCTGTAAAAATAGTAATTCCTGTAGCACTTCATGGTTATTTTGATGTTTTTTCAGGCGTGTTACAAACTTTTATTTTTGTTATGTTAAGTATGACATTTGTTAGTGGAGCTATTGAAGAATAATTTTTCTTAATTTATAATTTATATTTATATAAGAAAGTGAAAATTTAAAGGAGGTCTTTATTATGGGAAATATTGATGGAGGAGCATTTATTTTAGGAATGTCAGCATTAGGTGCAGGAATTGCCATGATTGCAGGATTAGGTCCTGGTATTGGGCAAGGTTTTGCAGCTGGTAAAGGAACAGAGGCAGTAGGACGTCAACCAGCCGCACAAGGAGATATAACTCGTACCATGTTAGTTGGGCAAGCAGTTGCAGAGACTACAGGGATTTATAGCTTATTTATTGCGATTATTTTAGTGTTTGCGAACCCACTTATTGGAAAGTATATTCAATATCTAGAACAAATAGCCAAATAAGATGGCGTAAGGGTATAAGATCGCAGTAAAGGAGGGACATAACTCTTGGGAATGGAAAAAATTCTAGCCTTTGACACACAATTTATTTTTGAATTGATTATAATGATGATTAATCCTATTATTCTTTTTTTGGTAATGGGGAAACTTTTATTTAAACCTGTACATGAATTTATGGAAAAAAGAAGAAATACCATTGCAACTCAACTAGAAGAGGCAAAGTCCCAAAAAGTCCAAGCAGAAGAATTGTATCAGCAATATGAAGAAAAAATTTCTCATGTTCAAGAAGAAGCAAACCAAGTGTTAGAAACAGCTAGAAAAAGAGCAAAAGAACAAGAAGCGAGTATTCTAGCGGAAGCTCGAGAANAAGCAGAAAAAATTCGAGAAAGAGCAGAAAGAGAAATTCAAAGAGAACAAGAACAAGTCAAAGAGGATATGAAAAAAGAAATGATTAATGTTGCATCTTTAATGACTAGTAAAATGATAAAAGAATCTTTAGACAATCAAAAACAAATCCAACTAATCGATGAAATTATCGAAGAATTGGAGGATGTGACATGGCTCAATTAATTGAAAGACGTTATGCTGCTGCTCTTTTTGAAGTAGCTATTCAAACGGAGCAAATAGAAAAATTTGAAAAAGAAGCACATCAACTAGTACAGATTTTTCAACAAGAAAAAGAATTGATAGAGATTTTACAACATCCTCATGTGGTACAAGAAGAAAAAATTATTCTTTTAGAGAAAATTTTTCAAGATCGGATTTCCCAAGAAATTTTAGGATTATTAGTGCTTATGGTACAAAAAAAACGTGAAGAACATATACAGGGAGTCCTAGCTTTATTTTTAAATAAAGTTCAAGAAGCCAAAGGGGTTGTTACGGTAATTGTAAAATCAGCAGTACCTTTATTGGAAGAGCAAAAAGAAAAATTAGAAAAAAAATTATATACAAGCTTGCATAAAGAAATTCAATTAGAAATCTACGTAGATCCAACACTGATCGGGGGACTTGTACTTCGTATAGGAGATCAATGGATCGATCGTAGCATAGCAGGAGAAATAAACAATATGAAACAACAGCTGCATGCCATACAGCTTGTATAAAAAGGAGTGTCGCTCAGTATGAATCTCAGACCTGAAGAAATCAGTGCTGTTATTAAAGAGCAGATAAAAAACTATCAATCAAAATTAAAAGTAGAAGAAGTAGGAACCGTCATTCAGGTAGGGGATGGTATTGCTCGTATCCATGGTTTAGAAAAAGCTATGGCAGGAGAGCTATTAGAATTCCCTGGATCTATTTATGGGATGGCGCTAAACTTAGAAGAAGATAATATCGGAGCCGTACTTCTAGGTTCTGATGCAAATATAAAAGAAGGAGATATGGTAAAATCTACAGGACGAGTAGTAGAAGTTCCCGTAGGCGATACAATGATTGGACGAGTGGTGAATGCACTTGGGCAGCCTATTGATGGTAAGGGTCCTATTCATACTAAAAAATATCGTCCTGTTGAAAGAATTGCCCCTGGAGTAATTAGCCGAAAATCTGTAGATACTCCACTTCAAACAGGGATTAAAGCCATAGACTCCATGGTTCCCATTGGACGAGGACAACGGGAATTAATTATTGGAGACAGACAAACAGGTAAAACCGCTATTGCTATTGATACCATCATTAATCAAAAGGGTCAAGGTGTTTTATGTATTTATGTAGCAATCGGTCAGAAAGCTTCTACTATTGCTCAAATTACTAAAAATCTAGAAGAACATGGAGCNATGGATTATACGACTATCGTTGCTTCAACAGCTAGTGAATTAGCTCCCTTGCAATATATCGCACCCTATGCAGGTTGTGCGATGGGAGAAGAATGGATGGAAGAAGGCAAAGACGTACTTATTATTTATGATGATTTATCTAAACATGCCGTAGCTTATCGTGCTATGTCTTTANTATTACGAAGACCACCAGGACGAGAAGCNTATCCNGGNGATGTTTTCTATTTACATTCCCGTTTGTTAGAACGAGCAGCTAAACTTTCAGATGAATTAGGAGGAGGATCTTTAACAGCTCTTCCTATTATTGAAACTCAAGCAGGAGATGTTTCAGCCTATATTCCAACCAATGTTATTTCTATTACAGATGGACAAATTTACTTAGAAAGTGAATTATTCCATGCAGGGATTCGACCTGCTATTAACCCAGGACTTTCTGTGTCACGGGTGGGAGGAGCAGCTCAAATCAAAGCAATGAAAAAAATTGCGGGACCTATTCGAGTAGAATTGGCTCAATATCGAGAATTAGCAGCTTTTGCTCAATTTGGTTCTGAATTAGATAAAAATACAAGAGATCGATTACTGCAAGGGGAACGTATTATGGAAATTTTAAAACAGCCTCAATACAAACCCATGCCAGTTACTCATCAGGTATTAATTTTATATGCAGTAACGCATAAATATTTAATGGATATTCCTTTGAATCAAGTACAATTATTTGAAACAGAATTTTTACAATTTATAGAATTGAGATATCCACAAATTATTCAAGAAATAGAGAAACAAGAGGAACTTTCAAAAGACATAGAAAAAGAGTTAATTGAAGCTTTAGATGTTTTTAAAAAGCAGTTTACAAACCAATAAAGAGGGTGTGCACGTAATGGCTACCATGCGAGAAATCAAACAGCGAATTCGTAGTGTCAATAGTACACAACAAATTACGAAAGCAATGAACTTAGTTTCCGCTGCTAAATTACAACAAGCAAGGGGCAAATTAGAACAAGTACGCCCCTATTTTAATGAGACCAAGCAAATTATTGGTACAATTTTAAAATATAGTGAAGTCTTAAACTATCCTTACCTAGTATCACGAAAAGGGAATAGAAAAGCCTATATCGTAGTAACTGCAGATCGAGGGCTATGTGGAGGTTATAATGCNAATATCTTTAAAGAAGTAGAAGCACAGGTTCAATCCAAAGATTCGGTCTCTATTATTAGTGTAGGGAAAAAAGGAAGAGATTTTTTTCAGAAACAAGGCTATCATGTATTAGGACAATATAGTGGAATATCAGAAGATCCTACATATTCCGATGCACTTAAGATTGGAGAATTAGGAATTAAAATGTTTCAAGAAGAAACTATTGACGAATTATACCTTGTATACACATCTTTTATATCCACCATTCAACAAGAACCNATAACGTTAAAATTACTTCCTTTAGATCCTAGTGATTTTCAAAGAGAAGCTCAAGAAAAAGTACCATTAATGCGATACGAGCCAAATCCAGAGGGAGTATTAGGATATATNATTCCTAAGTATGTAAATAATTTGATTTATGGTGGACTTGTTGAAGCTTCCGCAAGTGAACAAGGTGCCCGAATGACTGCCATGGATACGGCGACAGAAAATGCCAACACCATGATTGATAGTTTAACATTACAATATAATCGAGCAAGACAAGGAGCTATTACTCAAGAGCTATCAGAAATTGTAGGTGGAGCGGAAGCATTACAGTAAAGGAGTGAAATCCAGTGATGGAAGAAAAAAATATTGGGAAGATTATACAAATCATAGGTGCTGTACTAGATATAAAATTTTCCTCCGAACAACTGCCCGCTCTTTATAATGCGATCGAAATCAAACATCAAGATGGTAGCATTATTACGGCAGAAGTAGCACAACACTTAGGAGACGATGTAGTACGTTGTGTAGCTATGTCATCCACTGATGGCTTAGTTAGAGGAATGGAAGCAATAGATACGGGTGCTCCTATTACCGTACCTGTAGGAAAAACTACTTTAGGACGTATGTTTAATGTAGTAGGAGATCCTATTGATAATAAAGAAGCACCAAAAGCTGAAGAATATTGGCCTATTCATCGAGCAGCCCCTACTTTTGAAGAACAATCCACAGAAACAGAAATTTTAGAAACCGGTATTAAAGTAGTGGACCTATTATGTCCTTATTCTAAAGGTGGGAAAATTGGTCTATTTGGTGGTGCCGGAGTAGGAAAAACCGTACTTATTATGGAACTTATTCGTAACATTGCAACAGAACATGGAGGTTTCTCTGTTTTTGCTGGAGTAGGAGAACGAACTCGAGAAGGAAATGACCTTTATTATGAAATGGCAGAATCAGGAGTTTTAGATAAAACCACGATGGTTTTTGGTCAAATGAATGAACCACCAGGAGCTAGAATGCGAATTGCTCTAACAGGACTTACAATGGCAGAATATTTTCGAGATAAAGTGGGTCAAAACGTTCTACTTTTCATCGATAATATTTTCCGTTTTATTCAAGCCGGTTCAGAAGTATCTGCTTTACTAGGACGTATGCCAAGTGCAGTTGGTTACCAACCTACATTAGCTACAGAAGTAGGAGCATTACAAGAACGGATTACATCCACTCGGTCAGGATCTATTACCTCTGTACAAGCCGTTTATGTACCAGCGGATGACTTAACAGACCCCGCTCCTGCTACTACTTTTGCTCACTTGGATGCTACAACGGTTCTTTCCAGGGCAATTGTAGAACAAGGGATTTATCCCGCAGTGGATCCTTTAGAATCGACATCTAGAATTTTAGATCCATTTGTAGTAGGAAAAGAACATTATGAAACGGCACGAAAAGTGCAAGAAATTTTACAACGTTATAAAGAATTACAAGATATTATTGCTATTTTAGGAATGGATGAATTATCGGACGAAGATAAGATAGTCGTGAATCGAGCAAGAAANGTACAACGTTTCTTATCACAACCTTTCTTTGTAGCAGAAACCTTTACCGGAATGGATGGAAAATATGTTCCATTAAAAGAAACTATTCGTGGTTTCCAAGAAATTTTAGATGGAAAATACGATGATTTACCAGAAAATGCTTTTCATATGGTAGGAACTATTGAAGATGCCGTACAGAAGGCAAAAGAGCTGGAGTAGGTGAATATAATGGCAGAACAAACAATAGGGTTACAAGTTGTTACCCCCATGGGATCCTTTTATCATCAAGAGATACGTCAAGTGATTTTTAATACGACAGAAGGGGAAATGGGCGTTTTACCTGGTCATGAACCGATTACAGCCATCTTAGATATAGGAAAACTTCAAATTTTTGAAAGCAAAGATAAAAAGAAAATAGCAGCTGTTACAGGTGGATTTGTTATTGTTTCAGCAGATGAAGGAATTCGTATATTTGCAGATACTGCGGAATGGNCANAACAAATTGATATTGCCCGTGCAGAAGCATCTAAAGAAAGAGCAGAAAAAAGATTACGTACACAACAAGCCAATATTAATATTGCCCGTGCAGAAGCATCTCTTCGAAGAGCTCTTCTTAGGTTGGATGTAGCAAAGAATGACCGATA
>JGI24707J26582_10002458_pt1 | contig 13843 bp, 6 predicted proteins | sample BioPla1DNA1_FD_26582 | JGI IMG/M metagenome (IMG submission 26582) | reverse complement strand
GGTTTTATTAAGGTTGCAGCGGCAACCCCTACCATCCGGGTAGCTGATTGCAAATATAATGGAGATAGAATCATCGAATATATAGATAAAGCTAAGGAAAAGAAAATTAGTCTACTTGTATTTCCTGAATTGTCGATCACTGGTTATACTTGTGGTGACTTGTTTTTGCAAGAGACTCTACTTCGAAGATCCATGGAAGAAGTAAAACGGGTTGCTTTATCCACTCTTGGCTCAGATATTATGGTTGTGGTTGGACTTCCCTATCAACATAGGGGGAAGCTTTATAATACAGCAGCAGTGATGCAAAATGGAAAAGTTTTAGGCCTCATTCCTAAGCTTTCCATACCAAATTACACGGAATTTTACGAGGGTAGATATTTTACATCCGGAATGGACGAGCCAGTTTTGATTGACTTTTTNGGGGAAGAGATCTATTTCGGTTCCCGAATTTTATTCCAGTGCCAGAATATGTCAGACTTTGTTCTTGCCGTTGAAATATGCGAAGACTTGTGGATTCCTAGTTCTCCTAGTGTTTCTCATTGTATCGCCGGAGCGACGATAATCGCAAATTTATCTGCTAGTGATGAAATTGCAGGTAAAGATGCTTACCGTAGAGAATTGGTGAAAGGCCAATCTGCAAAGTTGGTTTGTGGCTATATCTATGCCGATGCAGGGGAAGGGGAGTCTACAACAGACTTGGTTTTTGCTGGACATAATCTGATTGCAGAGAATGGTACTTTGCTAAAAGAATCCCAAACCTTCATTAATGGCATGATTGAAACGGAGATCGACCTAGGGAAATTAAAAAGTGAGCGCAGAAGAATGCACACCTATCTTGACCAAAACAGCTTGGATTATAAACGAATCCCCTTTTCTCTTCTGGATGTGGGGGATGAATTACCTGAGATACCATTGACAAGATTTATTGATCCGGTACCCTTTGTACCCTCAGATGCCTTGGGTTGCCAACAAAGATGTAAGGATATTATAAATATTCAGTCTATGGGATTAAAAACCAGATTAGCACGGGTAGGGTTGAAGCATGCCATTATAGGAATTTCAGGAGGCTTAGATTCCACCTTGGCCTTATTGATTACTTGCAAAACTTTTGAAATGTTAGGATTGCCCATGGAAGGAATTATTGCGGTAACCATGCCCTGCTTTGGAACTACAGACAGAACCTATCAAAATGCCAAAACCTTAACCCAGTGCCTTGGGGTAACCCTATTAGAAATTCCAATCAAAGAAGCGGTCTTACAGCATTTTAAAGATATCGGCCATGATAGCAAGATCCACGATCTTACCTATGAGAATTCTCAGGCCAGGGAGCGTACCCAGGTTCTGATGGATCTAGCAGGTAAATACAAGGGCTTGGTCATAGGAACTGGGGATATGTCAGAATTGGCTCTGGGTTGGGCTACCTATAATGGAGACCATATGTCCATGTACGGGGTAAATGCTTCTGTTCCTAAAACTTTAGTAAAAAAAATGGTTTCCTATTTTGCGGAAACATCAGAAAATCCTACATTAAGCAATGTTTTACGGGATATTTTAGACACACCAGTTAGTCCTGAGTTACTACCGGTAATCAATGGAGAAATGTCTCAAATTACTGAGGATTTTGTAGGTCCTTATGAATTACACGATTTCTTTCTTTACTATATCCTTCGCTTTGGCTATGAGCCAAAAAAGGTTTATCGCTTAGCAAGAATTGCATTTGCAGGCAAATATGAAAATCAAGTAATATTAAAATGGCTAAAAATCTTTTATCAAAGGTTCTTTACTCAACAATTCAAACGTTCCTGCCTACCAGATGGACCCAAGGTTGGCAGTGTTTCCCTATCACCCAGAGGGGATTTACGCATGCCCAGTGATGCTTACTATGATTTATGGATGAATGAACTAGAAGATTTATAGGAAGTGAAAGGGCTAGAATTTTTGATTGACATGGCTATNAGAAATGAAANAATTAGAATTTCTAANTACCAAAGCTATAGGAAGTNGATATAATTTCAAATTAGCTTAGCTATAGGAAATTTAAGTATAGAAAATGAATGGACTAGAAGTTACTATATCAAATGCAGAACAAAATAATACCTACCAAGAGTTAAATATTCTGAAATGAACCAAGGAGGATCAATATGGCACTAAAAATAATAACAGATTCCGCTTCGGATATGCCAAGGTGTGTAATCGATGAGTACAATCTTCATGTAATCCCAACACCGGTGGTGATAGAAGATAAAGATTATTTTGATGGAAAGACGATCTTTCCGGAAGAGTTCTATGAGATATTAAGATCTGGTAAAGATATAAAAACCTATCATATTAATGCCCATATGTTTTATGAAAACTTCCTTCCTTATGCTCAGAATGGGGATGAAGTAATCTATATCTGCTTTTCCACTGGAATAGCAGGTACATATAACGCAGCTAATATTGCAAAAACAGAAATTCTGGAGAAATATCCAGATTTTGACCTTACCATTATTGATTCCAAATGTGCATCCATGGGATTTGGTTTAGTTACCTATTACGCTCTACAGATGCAAAAAAATGGTGCTTCAAAGGAGGAAATCATAGATGGAATCCACTGGCACTGTGAGCATATGGAACAAATATTTACCGTAAGTACCTTGGAATATCTCTTAAAAGGAGGGCGACTAAGCAAGGCATCAGCCATTGCTGGAGGTCTTCTAGATATCAAACCCATCATTCAAGTAAATGATAATGGAGCCTTGGAATCCATCGAGAAGGTGAGAGGAAGGCAAAAATCATTAAAAAGACTAATTGAGATGGTAGGAGAAAGAGGGAAAGGGTTCCAGTCTCAAACCCTTGGAATTGTCCATGGAGACGATGCAAAGACCATGGAGGCAGTCAAAGAACAGTTAAAGGAAAAATACCTATGTAATAAATTTATGGATAATTATGTGGGATGTGCCATTGGAGCTCATACCGGACCTGGAATCATAGGGATTATATTTTTAAACGAAGTTTCCCCTTATCATAAATATTTCTAGACTACAAATGAGAATGCTGTAAAGCCTATCGAGGTTTAGACTTTACAGCATTCTGGGATGGTGCTATGTAAGTATGGTTACGGTATTTGCTTAACTTTAGCTTTTTCCAATGCAACCCTAATTCCATCGAGTAATAAAGTTTGGGTAAACTTACTATTCTCCTCTAGTTCTACTTCATCAATAGGTACATCGTTGCAAAGTTGAACGGCGATTGCTTCTAAAGAAGGCTTCATCAGAGGATACATAGTGGTAATTGTTTCATCGATGTTTTTGATATTGATAGAGTTAATATGATTTTCATCTACTACGACCTCCAGATCAATGGAAGTATCCTGTAAGGTGATGGAGGTGTTATATTTACCAGCGGTGTAAAGTTTAGTACTAGTAGGAGCCACTTCATCATCCTTGTCTGTGAACATATATATCAGGAGTAGAATCAGTAGAATACCTAAGGCAGCAAATATTACCGTATATATGATTTCTTTTAATTGGATAACGACTATTTTCGTCTTTGCCATTTCTATCCTCCAGAGCGTGATGCTTCATCGTCTTAATCTTAATATATATTATTAGTGATATGCATAAATTATGCAGATAAAATCTAGGATGGAGGGATATTTTATGTCCTTACAGCTTTTTCTCGGAAGTTCCGGTTCGGGTAAGTCCTATGGACTATACCGGGAAGTGATCAGTCAATCAAAATTAAATCCACAGACGAATTTTTTGGTTATCGTACCAGAGCAATTTACCTTACAAACCCAAAAGGATATCGTTTCCTTACATCCCGATCACGGTGTAATGAATGTAGATATTCTTAGTTTTTTGCGCTTTGCTTTTCGTATTTTTGATGAAGTGGGTGGCAATGAATATCCTGTCCTTGAAGATACGGGGAAAAGTATGGTAATTCGAAAGGTAGTGGCGGAAAAGAAGAAGGATTTAATCTTATTTGGTTCCAATGTAAATAAGTCAGGTTTTATTAATGAATTGAAATCATTATTGTCTGAAATGTTTCAATATAACATAGAAAAGCAGGATTTTAATAAAATGCTTGAGATTGCCCAGGAGAAGCCAATCCTTAAGGCCAAGATCAAGGACCTTTTCACTGTTTATGAAGGCTTTCAAGCTTTTATGAAGGAGAGATATATTACAGCAGAAGAAGTACTTAACTTGTTAAACCAGGTAATTGATAAATCCCAATGGTTAAAAGATTCGGTAATTTGTTTGGATGGATATACCGGTTTTACACCATCCCAGTATCGTGTCTTGGAGAACATGATGAAGTATTCCAAAAAGGTTATGGTGACTCTTACCATAGATCCAAGGGAATCCATTGATAAGGAAGAGTCCTATGAGCATCAATTATTTGGTTTAAGTAAGAAGACCATTCATAAGCTTTATAAAATTGCAGAGGAAAATAATATAGAAATTTTAGATCCCATATATGCAGAAGGATTTCAGAAAAGTCCTGTTCCTTATCGTTTCAAAAACTCCCCATCTTTAGCACATTTGGAGCGTAATTTGTTTCGATATCCCTATGAAATCTATGAAATGGAACCGAAAGAAATTTCTATCCATGCCACGGTGGATATCAAGGAAGAGGTAGCTTTCGTGACTAGGGAAATAAAAAGACTAGTGCGAGAGGAACATTATCGTTATCGTGATATTGCAGTGGTTACTGGTGATATTGAGCAGTACGGAGAAATTATAAAAAGAAAGTTTATCGAAGCCAAGATTCCTTGTTTTATTGATTATAAAAAAGATATCTTAAACAATCCCTTTGTAGAACTACTTCGATCTGCCCTGTCTGTAGTTAGTGAAGATTTCAATTATGAAAGTGTTTTTCGATATCTAAGAACTGGCTTAACTGGCCTGAGTACAGAAGAGATTGACCTCTTGGAAAACTATTGTCTGGCCACTGGAATTCGTGGATATAAAAGATGGCAGGAGAGTTTTACTAGAAGATATAAAAGTAGAGAAACCATTGATTTAGAGAAGATAAATGAGATTAGGGCACATTTTATGGAAGAGATAGATCCCTTGTACCAGGTTCTCAAATCCAAGGAGAAAACCATTCAGGATTATATCACTGCCCTTTATGATCTGGGAATACGATTGGATATAGAAAAAAAACTTTTGGAATATCAACAGCTATTTGATGAGAAGAATCAGCCCTCCAAAAAGAAGGAGTATGAGCAAATCTATCGCATCGTTATGGAAATCTATGATCAGATTGTCCTCCTTCTTGGGGCGGAGAACTGTAGCCTGAAGGAATTTACGGATATTTTAGAGACCGGTTTTATGGAGGCAAAGGTAGGATTAATTCCGCCTGGTGTAGATGAAGTGGTTGTGGGAGATACCCAGCGAACAAGATTAAAGGACATTCGGACTCTCTTTTTTGTTGGAGTGAATGAAGGAATTGTCCCAGCATCCATGGGAACTGGTGGGATTCTTTCCGATATGGACAGAGAACTCTTGGTTGAACATGATATTGAGTTAGCCCCTACCAAGAGACAACAAGCCTTTACAGAACAATTCTATATTTACCTGAACATGACAAAACCTAAGGAACGCTTATACATATCCTTTCACAAGGTAAATGGAGAAGGGAAATCTATAAATCCATCCTTCTTAGTAGGAAAACTCTTGCAAATATTCAAAGGATTAAAGATTCAAAATGAAGATGAAGAAAAAGAGGATGCAGAATATATTCTAAGGGATGAAGGGATGACTTATTTATCCGAAGGGCTTAGAAAGCTTTATGACAAGGAGTTTTCGGACTTTTGGAGGGAACTTTTTGTTTATTATAAAGCTTCTGAGGAAAAAAGCCCAGTGCTTCATCAAATGCTTCAGGGAGCCTTTTATGTTAACAAGGAGCATGGGATCTCCAAGGAAGCAGCAAGACTCCTGTATGGGAGGGAATTAAGGGGAAGTATCACAAGATTGGAGCGTTATGCTGGATGTGCCTTTGCTCATTTTCTATCCTATGGATTGGCCTTAGAAGAACGACAGGAATATAAATTGGCAATACCGGATATCGGAAATATATTTCACAATGCCCTTGATGAATTTTCCAAGCGCTTGGATACGGGACCCTATAACTGGCATACCATACCCGATGATCTTAGGGATCAGTGGGCTATGGAATGTGTGGAGGCGGCAGTGGAAGCCTATGAGAATTCATTTTTAAGGAGTACAAAAAGAAATGAGTATATGATTGCCCGAATGCAAAGAATTACGGTACGGACTTTATGGGCTTTGTGCAATCAGATTAGACAAGGGGCCTTTGAGCCAATCGGTTATGAGTTGCCCTTCTATCATGTACCAGATGTCTCCTTGACTTTAACCGGTAGAATCGACCGCTTAGATATATATGAAGATGAGGAAAAGGTATACGTTAGAGTTGTGGATTATAAATCTGGTAACACATTTTTTGATATTGGTAGTATCTATTATGGTTTACAGCAGCAATTATCGGTGTATTTAAGTGCAGCCATGGAGTTCTTGAAAAAGGAGAAACAAGATAAGGAAATTGTACCAGCTGGAATCTTTTATTATCATATCGATGATCCCCTTGTAGCCAAATCACCGCAATCTGAGGAAGAAATTTATAAAAGTCTTAAGATGAATGGCTTAGTCAACAAGGATAAGAAGGTTCTTTCATTAATGGATCAAAAGATCGCAGGTCCTGATGGTAGCCTTAGGGCTTCGGTAAAATCCGATATTATTCCTGTAGAAATCAATAAGGATGGAGAACCAAACAAGAGATCCTCCGTGGCAGAAGAAAAGGAAATCTATGGACTACTTGAATATGTCAACAAAAAACTGTTTGAAGATGGGAAACAAGTATTAGAAGGGGATACCAAGCTAAGTCCTTATCGTTTGAAGAATAGAACGGCATGTGATTATTGTGAATATCGGACGGTCTGTGGCTTTGACAGTAGGTTGCCGGGATTTGCATATCGTAACCTTGGTGGAAAATCCATAGAAGAGATGAAAGAAGAAATCTGGGGAAGGAGGGGTCAGGTATGAAGTGGACCAGTGCCCAGCAAAAGGTAATTGATACAAGAAATAAAAATGTTTTGGTCAGTGCGGCAGCAGGTTCCGGTAAAACGGCAGTACTGGTGGAACGAATTATTTCGATGATTACTCAAGGGGAAAATCCCTTAGACATTGACCATTTATTAGTCGTAACTTTTACCAATGCAGCGGCTGCTGAAATGCGTACAAGAATTGGTAAGGCCATAGATGAAAAGTTAAGAAATGAGCCAGATAATACCCATTTACAAAGGCAAATGTCCTTGCTTCAAAGTGCACAAATTACAACCATTCATAGCTTTTGTTTAAATGTCATACGAAATTATTTTTATCGTATTGATCTGGATCCTTCCTTTAAAATAGCCGAGGAATCGGAAATCACCCTAATGAAATCCGATGTCATTGCAGATGTCTTAGAACGATGGTATGAAGAGGGAAGAGAGGATTTTCACGAATTTATTGAAAGTTATTCTCGCTCCAAATCCGATGAACCAATCGAAGATTTAATTCTAAAATTATATGATTTTTCTATGAGTAATCCTTGGCCGAAAAAGTGGCTTAGGGATATGGAAGAGTTTTTTAGCGTTGATTCCATGGAGGATTTAACCTCTACCATTTGGATGAAGGAACTGATTCAATATGTGGGAGTTATCGTAAAGGATTTAAAGAAAATCAATCAAAGAGCCTTGGAGATCTGTGGGGAAGCTGGAGGACCTTCGGCTTATAGTACGGCTCTACTTTCCGATCGAAATATTTTGCAAGGGTTAGAAGAAGCTAGTTCTTACCATGAGTATGCTGAGATTTTTCAGGGAATTAGCTATGCAAGATTATCCAATAAAAGAGATGATACCGTACTTGGATGGAAAAAAGACCAAGTAAAAGCCCTTAGAGAGGTGGTTAAGAAGGGAATTAAGGATTTAACCAACCAGTATTTTTACCAGGCACCAGATGAAATGCTAAAGGATCTTATGGCAGTCCGTAAAGTAATGAGGGTTTTATTTGAGCTGACCCTAGACTTTATGGAGGAATTCGCCAAGAAAAAAGAAGAGAAAAATTTGATTGACTTTAATGATTTAGAGCACTTTTCCTTAGAGATTCTGGTGGAAGAAAAAGATGGGCAATTAGACTCTCCAACCCAAGCGGCCTTGGAGATCAGTGAACAATTTGATGAAATCTTAATCGATGAATATCAAGATAGTAATCTTGTTCAGGAAACAATTTTAAAGAGTATTTCCAGAGAACGGCTTGGGAAACCAAATCGGTTTATGGTAGGGGATGTAAAGCAAAGCATCTATAAATTTCGTCTTGCTATGCCGGAATTATTCATGGACAAGTATAACAATTATGCAATCTCTGATTATACGGAGGATGGNCAGGNGAATCTATATCAGAGGATTGATTTGGATCGNAACTTTCGTAGTCGTAAAAGTGTTCTGGATTATGTGAATCTAATCTTTAAGCAAATTATGACACAGCCGGTGGGGGGAATCGTTTATGATGAGGCGGCCTCTCTAAAATATGGAGAATTGTTTGAAGAAACCCTTGACCAGAAGGAAAAAGAGGTAGATGGAAAAGAAGAAGATGGAAAAGAAGAAGAGGATATTCTTCTTGCTCAGGATGTGGAGCTTTTATTGGTGACGGAAGAAGAATCCTTATCAGAGGATGATTTTTCTGAAATCATAGGGCAAGAATTTTCTTCAGAAGCAGAGGAAATAGAAAACGAAGACTTGGATGAGGCTCTATATACCAAAAAAGAATTAGAGGCTAGAGCCATTGCCAGGAAGATCAGAGAATTAACGGATTCTAAAAAAGGTTTATATATACTTGATAAATCCTCAAGGAAACATCGTCCTGTGGAATACAAAGACATTGTAATTCTGCTTCGGAGCATGGCTGGTTGGGCTGAGGTATTTGTAAATACCTTAATGCAAGAAGGAATTCCGGCATATGCCGAGACGGGGACAGGATATTTTCGAACTGTTGAGATTATGACTCTTCTTAATATGCTTAAAATCATCGATAATCCTATACAAGATATCCCTCTTTTTGGTGTCTTGTATTCACCCATCGTAGGTTTAACTACTACAGAACTAGCTATGATACGGGTCCATAAGAAGAATTGTAGTATATATACTGCTGTGACCTCCTATATAAAGGAGGGACAGGATGAGGAGATTCGTGGTAAGCTGATTGGATTTTTTGATCTGCTGGAAAACTTTCGATCCATGGTAAATCATGTTCCCATCAATGAACTTTTATTAGAAGTGCTGGAACAAACGGGATATTACTATTATGTTTGTGCTATGCCCGGAGGGGATCGAAGAAAGGCAAATATTGATATGTTGGTTTCCCTTGCGACCCGCTTTGAGAAGGGAAGTTACCGGGGGTTATTTCATTTTATCCGTTATATTGAAAAACTTCATAAGTATGAGGTGGATTTTGGAGAAGCCTCAACTTCTGGGGAACAAGATAACACGGTTCGAATTATGAGTATTCATAAAAGTAAGGGTCTAGAATTCCCTGTGGTTTTTGTAGCAGGGATGAGCAAACAATTTAATACGCAAGACTTAAGAAACAGCATTGTTCTTCACAATGAATATGGAGTTGGGCCCGACTATATCGATATTAAACTTCGTACTAAGGTACCCACTCTCTTAAAAAAGGTAATCCAAAAGAAGATTCAGATTGAAAATCTTGGGGAAGAATTAAGGGTGCTTTATGTTGCCTTGACCAGGGCTAGAGAGAAATTAATCCTCACAGGATATCTAAAATCGAGGGAAGATATCCATAAGAAAGATTTCACCTTTTTTGATATTCTATCAGCCAAGTCATATTTAGACTGGGTCTTACCAGCGATGGTGAATTACATGGATTTCAATAGGATAAAAGAAGATAGGGGCATCTCCAATGAGGAAATTTCAGTGGAAACTTCCAAGGAACTGTGGATAAACCATGAAAATAAAGAGGATCTGGTGGATAAAGACCTTCCTCCTATGGGCATAACCATAATCGGGAAAGATATTTTACTCAAAGAGGAGATTAAAAAGCAGATATTTTTACAAAATGACAAAGAATGCTTACGAAGTTTAGACCCAACCATGGTATACAATAAAGAACTTCGGGAGGAGATTAATACTCGGCTGAAATTTACTTATCCCTATGAAGCGGAAGCCAATTTAAGAGTGAAAATGACGGTATCGGAATTAAAGAAACTGGGTCAGTTTTTTGATGAAGAAGAAAGTGTTTTTCTTTTTGAAGATGACAGGAATTCTGACCATCACTTTATTTCTGGAATAGATGAGCCTAGGTTAAAAAGCAAAAGTGACCTGGTTGAAAATCCTCCTGTGCCAGATAAGGATGCAGACCTTGGTGCATCGGTTGAAAATGAGACTGAAGCAGTGGTTGAAACAGATGTTGAAGCAATGGCTGAACTAGTGATTGAACCAGAGTTTATCCCTACGATACCAAGTTTTCTGAAAGATGAAAAAGAGAAGACCTTAGCTGCTGACCGAGGTACCATCTATCATACGGTTCTGGAGTTATTGGATTTAAAAAATACTTACACTTGGAAAGATCTTGAAAATGAATTCCAACGCTTACTTGAAAATCATTTGGTAAAGGAAGCAGATTTACAAAGGATTCGTAAAAAATCCATTCTTAAATTTCTTCAAAGTAGCCTTGCAGACCGTATGCGTAAGGCTTCGGAACAAGGAAAGCTCTTTAAGGAAAAGCAATTTGTAATAGGTAGGAAAGCAAAGGAGCTATTTAATCATACCAATAGCGAAGAATTAATTTTAATCCAAGGAATTATCGACGTATTTTTTGAAGAAGATGGCCAGTTGGTATTAGTGGATTATAAATCCGATAAAGTTGAAACGCCAGAGCTATTAATACATCGTTATCAAGTCCAGTTGGATTATTATAAAAAAGCACTGGAGCAAATGTTTCATAAAAAAGTGAAAGAAACCCTGATTTATTCTTTATATCTAGAAAAGGTAATTCGAATAGATTAATGCAAGTTGGATAGACTCTAAATAAGTCAGGAAAACTTGCATACTGATGGAGTTAAAAAGATAAGGAAGGGTGAAATATGGGTAAGAAGAAAGAAAAACCAATCGATTTAAAGAACTTGAAACCTGAAGAAAAAATGAAATATGAAATTGCGGAAGAATTAGGTTATTTAGATAAAGTGATGACCTCCGGTTGGAAATCTCTTACTGCTAGAGAATCTGGACGAATTGGTGGTATTATTACCAGAAGAAAAAAAGAAGCTCAAAAAAAAGCAGAAGATGAGAAATCATCAGAGACTTGATAGATGGTTTCAAATTGATATGAAAATACGAGGTATCAAAGGTTTTTAAAAACTGTGGTACCTCGTATTTTCATTCCTAAATGTGTCGATTGATCGAAAGGGATCCATCAGGAACGATAGTCATTGTGCTTTAGTTTTAAATTATGTATACCAAGGAAGTCTTTGATAGCTACACAAATTCCGCCCAGTAAAATAGAAGTATCCTGTAGAGCAGAAGGTACAATTTTGATAAAGCTATTCATTTTACTGGAGAGGGCTTCCTCAATTCTTTGGGTAGCTTCTGGATAAAAGGTTGTAAAGGAGCTATTAATAATGATGATATCTGGATTATAAGCATTTAATATATTATTAACGCAAACGGACATATATTTAACAAATAAATCCATGACTTTATGAGCGTGGGGATCATTNTTGGAAAAAGCCTTACGAAAAGCTTCGATGTCCACCATCTCTATCCCTTTTAATTTAGCATACTCTCGNAAGAGGCTTCTTTCTGAAACATATTGCTCTAAGCAGCCTCGATTCCCACAAGGGCATGGCTTACCATCGANCTCGATAATTGTATGACCGAATTCTCCTGCACGACCATTGTAGCCAGTATAAAGCTTGTCTTGAATTATGATACCTAAACCGATACCGGAATGGACACTAATGTTTGCTATATTGGAATAATCATACTGAAAGGTTTTTTCACCAATTACTGAGAGATTTGCCTCATTTTCTAAGTGTACTGGTGTGGAAAAATGTTGTTCTAAATGCTCTTTTAAATTCAATCCACTCAGTTTATAATATGGGGTAAAGGATACCTTATTATCATCTACCACACCATGAATCCCCAAGGTGATTCCTACTAAGTCATAAGGTGTGTTTTGATATAATTTCATGGATTCTATAAGTTGTATTAAAGTATCTAACAACTGAGTTGGATTATTTGGGGTTTTAATTTGCTTTAAGATACANTCCTCCCCAATGAGGTCAGAAACCAGGCCAGATATGGTATCTACTCCGATATCGATACAGATTACATAGCCTGCCTTTTTATCAAGACTTAAAAGAATTGGTTTTCTTCCAAGACTTGTATCATCGCTTCCAATTTCTATTACCAGCTTTCTATTAATAAGTTCTTGGACAATAGCGGAAACCGTAGCCTTAGTGAGTCCAAGGTGTTTAGCAATAGATGCTCTGGAAATAGCAGAGTGATTAATGATTGTTTCCAAAACAAGATTTGTATTAATGTCCCTTATTAGTTCCTTGCTTCCCGTAACCATGATAATTTTACTCCTCCTTAAGTACCAATTGACTCTATTTAATGTTAACATAAATAGAGTTTTTTGGAAAGGGACAAAGATCATTTCTTTTCTTCGTAGTTGGATATGGTAAGACAAAAACATAACAATGTTATTGTTCCTTGACAATAACTGGGCGGATTGTTATATTAAAACTACAATAGTTTAATCAATAAATAATATAGTTAAATAGAAAAATTATTTGAAAGGGGTTTACACATATGTTATATATTGGAGTGGACTTAGGAACTTCATCGGTAAAACTTTTATTAATGGATCAGGAGGGGGATATTAAAAAAATCGTTACCAGAGAGTACCCTCTTAATTTCCCAAAACCAGGTTGGTCGGAGCAAAATCCTGAGGATTGGTATCATGGACTAAAGGATGGGATTTTGGAACTTACCAATGATTGTAACAAAGAAGANATTGAAGGAATTAGNTTTAGTGGACAGATGCACGGTATGGTAATTCTGGATGAAAATGATGAGGTAATTCGTCCAGCAATTCTTTGGAATGATGGAAGAACTCAGGAGGAGTGCGACTACTTAAATAATGAAATCGGTAGGGAAANATTATCCTCTTACACAGCCAACATGGCTCTGACCGGATTTACTGCACCTAAGCTTTTATGGGTGAAAAAGCATGAACCAGAGCATTTTTCCAGAATAAAGAAGGTCATGCTTCCTAAGGATTATATCGCCTACAAGCTATCCGGTGTTCATTGTACGGATGTTTCGGATGCCTCCGGTATGCTCTTGTTTGATGTTAAGAACAAAACCTGGTCAAAAGAAATGTTAGAGATCTGTGGTTTAGAGATTAATCAGATGGCTAAGGTTTATGAAAGTTATCAGGTGGTTGGACAGTTGACCAAAGAAGCAGCCAGGGAACTGGATTTACCAGAAAAGATTAAGGTCATTGCTGGAGGTGGGGATCAAGCTGTTGCTGCCGTTGGAACGGGAACCGTAGGAGAAGGAAAATGTAATGTATCCCTTGGTACCTCAGGTGTAGTATTTATTTCTACCAAAGAGTTTGCCGTGGATGAAAATAATGCCTTACATGCTTTCTGTCATGCAGATGGAAGATATCATTTTATGGGAGTTATGCTCAGCGCAGCAGCTTCTAACAAATGGTGGATGGATGAAATTATTGGAACCAAGGAATACTCTAAGGAGCAGCAGGGAATAACAAAA
>JGI24707J26582_10002457_pt1 | contig 13853 bp, 10 predicted proteins | sample BioPla1DNA1_FD_26582 | JGI IMG/M metagenome (IMG submission 26582) | reverse complement strand
ACTTTTACTCTAATTTTAGTCTCTGAATTCGCCGTAGTACTTTCCAAAAGAAATCTTCGTATACAAAACTTGAGGCAAGCTTAAAGTACAAAGAGCGTCCTGACTTCACTAATTTACTGGCGACTTTAATGATACGTGTACGTATTGTCTCAATTTGCATCATCTTTTGACCTTCTGGGAAACAAAGTGTGCGTAGCCAGTTAGTAAAATTATAGGCCAATAGGCTTAACATCATTTTTACCTCATTCACTTGAAAAGAATGGCTATTCATTTTATCAAAACCGAATCCATTTTTGGCTTCTTTGATGTAATTCTCCATAGTTCCTCTTTTTTGGTAAGTAAGAACAATCATTTCAGGGGAAAAAGCATCGACTAAATTTGTAACAAAGAAAGAATGAGTAAACAATAATTCGCCCGCAGGGCGTACTGATTTGATAATCACCTTTCTAGCCTTAGACCAAGATTTTGCTTGATAAATGGTTTCTTCATAGAAAACTTCTGTTTTAGAAATATCCCGAATAACAGATGGAGGATGTAANTCCTCAGCAAGTCGTTGTAAAACTGCATTAGATTTCAATCGAATGACATAGTAGACGCTTTCATCTTCGCATAAATTATATAAAGCGGGAACAGCGAATCCGCTATCACCACGAAGAAAAGGCGTTGTCTCAGGGAATTTTTCATTATAGTGTTCAATGAGTGGCTTAACAAAGTCCACTACACCGTTCGAAGTATACACATTTCCTGGTCGTAGTTGTGCTTTTAAGAAATCACCTGTTATTCCGTCGAAAGCAACTAATGGGTGAAACCCGACTGTACCATAATGGGTATTATATGCCGCTGCTTCTTGATCGCCATAAGTATCAGCNTGTGTAGAATCTAAATCAAAAATAATTGCTTTTGATTCTCTGTGTTGATGCACTTTATCAAGAAGCTCTTGGTTTGCTTGATTAATGCCTTTCATTGCTTGCGAATCGAAACGTCTATAAAAACGAGATAAACTCGGTTGGGAAGCTAACGCTTCAGTATCAATTATTTGAGTGAACACGGGATCTTTAGTCAGGTGATCCGCTGCATCATCTTCCGTGTAACCAGCAATGATCTGGTAAATTTTTTGAAGTAGTAAATTTTCATTCGTATGAGTACAGTATTTTCTCTCGTCATTTAGATTAACTAACTCTTCTAGTGTATTAGAAAAACCTAATTTTTCATCGAATTCCTTAAATAGAAATTCACCAGTATCTGAGGAGAGATCTCCTCCGTCATTAGATAGTTTAATTTTTCGGTTGAAATCGAGTGTAAATTGCGATAAAGTAGCCATTATAGGACCCCTTTCTGTTGGTTATTTGGTCGTACTTTTAACATAACAGAAATGGGTTCTTCTTTCATTTATTTCATGCATAAAAATTAATAGAAAAGCTTGTTAGATAGGCGTTTGTAGACTATCGTTAAAATTCTGTGAATAAATCAGGATTAAATTAATCAAAAAACCTCTGTTAGTAAAGAGGTTCTATAATTTTTGGTGTTGGTGAGTTCTTTTTTCGAATTTGCTGGCACCTTTTTTGCGTTTCCATAGAAAAAGGCCCGTAGACTCCTTTATCATTAAGTCGACGAAAACCAATTTAAAGGAGAATCTACATAGTCTACGCTCATTGTATACGAAAAATATTTAATATTAAAGATGAAGGGTTAAATCACTTACATTTATCGAGAAATGAAAGCAAGAGGAAGCTGCTTAGTTAAAATAGCAGCCATTTAATTAAGAAGTGAAAAACAGCAGGCGAAATACACGAGACTCCTGCGGGAATAAATCTTTTCGGTGGGACGAGTAATCGCAGTCCCAGCACGAGCTGAAGATCCACTAAGGCAATCGCTCTTTGCTTGCCTTAGTTAGCTAAAAGCCGTGCCCGCGAAAAGCGAGTGTATGTCACCTGCGGTGAACAAGTTGTATCTTAATGAAAATTAATATAAATTTATTCTCGGCTAATGATAAAACCTACCAACACTATTTGACATTGAACCAGTAAAAGAACAGAGTTTTTTTCATCCATTTGAAATGAAAAAAGTTAAAATATACAAAAATCTATTTCACCATAAGACATTTTGCTTAAAGTGCGTTAAAATAAGGCAATAGGATAATATATTATCGGGAGGCAATATCGACATGAATCATAAAATTTTAGTGGTAGACGATGAAAAGCCAATAGCAGATATATTAAAATTCAACTTAGAAAATGAAGGTTATGAGGTCATATGTGCGTATGATGGTGATGAAGCGATTGAATTAACACATAAAGAAAATCCAGATTTATTATTACTTGATATCATGTTACCCAAACGCGATGGTAATGAAGTTTGTCGGGAAATAAGAAAGACACACAATATGCCAATAATTATGCTAACAGCTAAAGACTCAGAAATTGATAAAGTTTTAGGTCTAGAGCTTGGTGCTGATGACTATGTGACAAAACCATTTAGTAATCGAGAAGTAATTGCCAGAGTTAAAGCTAACTTAAGGCGTCAGCAACAACCATATGATCAGACTAGTGTAACAAAAGATATTCAAGTAGGGACATTAATTATTCATCCAGATGCTTATGCGGTGACTAAGGGAGGCAAGCAGGTTGATTTGACTCATCGTGAGTTTGAATTGCTTCATTACTTAGCGCGACATATTGGTCAAGTCATGACACGTGAGCACCTATTAGAAACTGTTTGGGGCTATGACTATTATGGTGATGTGAGAACAGTTGATGTGACGGTCAGAAGACTTCGCGAAAAAATTGAGGATAACCCAAGTAATCCAGTTTGGATCATTACCCGCCGAGGTGTAGGCTACTATTTACGAAATCCTGAACAGGAGTAAACACATGAAAAAAGTAGGANTATTTCAATCGATTCAATGGAAGATCATCATTATTATGATCTTACTTCTATTATTAGCGATCCAAGTTATTGGTGCTTATTTTTCTCAAGGATTAGAGAAAGAGCTTAAGCAGAGTTTTGAAGAATCGATTGATGANCGATTGGAAGTTTTGAGTTATAACATTAGAGATGCGATATTAGCAGATAGATCAGAGGGTAATTTAGAGCGCTCGCTAGAGTATGATATTGCAAATATCATTGCACTATATGGTCAAAGTGATGCATACTCGAAGTTACAAATTGTAGATCGTCAATTCCGTATTATTGGTACAAATAATCAAGAAGACATTGGCAAGATTGTTACTGGTGAAAGTAGTGTAAGACCATCGATAATATCAGGAACCCAATCACGATCGATTCAAAGAGATGCTATTACTGGTGAAAGGCGTCTTGTTAAGATTCACCCATTATCAAACAATGATGATGAGCCAATCGGTGCTATTTATTTAGAGGCGTCAATGGAAAGTATTTATGAGCAACTTGCTAGTATTAATACGATTTTCCTTAATGGTACCTTAATTGCAGTTGGTATATCAGCTATTGTTGGTGTCTTAGTTGCTCGATCAATTACAAAACCGATTACTGAAATGCGTGAACAGGCGCAGATTTTAGCAAGCGGTGATTTCTCACAAGAAGTAAACGTATATGGTGTTGATGAGATTGGTCAGTTAGCTAATACATTTAATGAAATGAAAGAAAATATTAAGATTGCTAATCATACAACTGAGGAAGAGCGAAGAAAGCTAAGTTCGGTCTTATCAAATATGTCTGATGGTGTAATTTCTACTAATGAGGCAGGGCAAATCATTTTAATGAATGATCCGGCAGAAATTTTAATCGGTCAAACCTTTGAACAAGTACAGAACAAGCTTATTTTTGATGTGCTTAATTTAAGTGAAGATATGATTCAATTAGTTGAAATGCAAGATTCGAGTTCAATTACAATTGATTTTAGTGATGATAATCAATTCTTATTATTAAAGGCTAATTTTACTGTAGTAGAAGATGAGTATGGCCGATTTTCAGGATATATTACTGTGATTAGTGACGTTACTGAACAGGAAAAGGTTGAAAGGGAACGTCGAGAGTTTGTATCCAATGTATCTCATGAACTACGTACGCCATTAACGACAATGCGTAGCTATTTAGAGGCTCTTATTGACGGGGCATGGACGAATAAAGAGATCGCGCCCCAATTTTTAGAAGTGACTCAAAATGAGACTGAACGAATGATTCGTCTCGTTAATGACTTATTACAATTATCTAAAATGGACAATAAAGGTCACGAAATGGTAAAAGAACGAGTGAACGTTGTNCCGTTTTTCCACCATGTACTTGATCGATTTGAAATGAATAAAGATGAACGAATTAAAATTGAACGGAGTATCCCTCGTGAAAGTATTTTCTTATGGATGGATAAAGATCAAATTATTCAAGTCGTTGATAACATTATGTCAAACGCACTAAAATATTCACCACAAGATGAGGCTGTTCGGTTTAAATTAACGAAAGAGCGAAATCGCATAAAGGTAATGATTGCTGATAATGGCCCTGGTATCTCACCAAGTAAATTGGACAAAATATTTGATCGTTTTTATCGTGCTGATGCTGCTCGTTCAAGAGAACGTGGTGGTACAGGCCTAGGCTTAGCAATTGCTAAAGAAATTATTGTCAATCATCAAGGTCAAATATGGGCAGAGAGTATTGAGGGGCAAGGAACGAGAGTATTCTTCTCATTACCTTTAATTGCACGAAAGCAGGGTGATTAACGATGAATCGGGAACAATTAAAGACAATCATACTCGTATTACTTGTGTTTTCAAGTATGTTTTTAACTTTAGCAATTTGGAACCACCAGCCTAAATTTGAGATGTCTGGTAATGATGAGAATTTAGTTGATCCAGAGATTGAATCAGGTTATCGTTTATCACGCTCAGAAATTTTAAAGCCCATCTATCTTATTATGCATAAGCAAAGCGAGGAAAAACCAATCGGTTTAGCAAGAAAATTAGCAGAAGTTCATTTATTTGAGCGAATCCGTGAATATTCATTATATAATTTTACGAGTTTTACTTTAAATGAGGAGTGGTGGGAAGAAAATAATGATCGATTAGAAATCGTATTTGCGACAGAACTACCGTCTGAAACAATTTATGATTTATTTTCAGTTGATCAATCAACAGATATTCCAGAAGGTATTTTTAATCGAATCGAAATTATTTTAAATCATGAAGGATTTCATCTCATTTTTAGGAATGATCTAGAAGATCGGGTAATTGGGGCTAGTTTACAGGAATATGCGGAAGGAGTAGAGCGGATTGAGCGAGTATTTTCTACTGAGCCGTCAATAACATATGAAGTCCATGAAAGTAGTCGTGGGACAAATATGTATTTGCCGAATTATTTAGATGTTAAAGTTTTACTTTTTTCTTATCGAGATATCCCAATCGATCCGTTTAAGAATTTCCTCTTTAGTACCCCATCAATTGTTCGAAGTTCAAGAACTTCAACAGGAGATACAATTTTTATTGATGGCACTAGAGAGCTATCACATAAATCAAATTATATAACATTTACCAATCAAACAAATCAACAAATAATTTCGGATGAAGATCTAACGTATTATGAGTTGCTAAATGAAGTAAATGATTTTATCAATACACATAAGGGTTACACGTATGAGGAACCATTTAGTTACTTTATTTCTCGATTAGAGATGACACCACAGACGAATCGTGTAGATTTTTCACTATCTTATAATGGGATTCCAATTTTCTCAGAATCACCGTTATCGACTATTTCGGTTGCTTGGCATAATCATGTTGTTTATCAATACCGTCACCCATTAATTACTTTAGTGGAACAGCGTGGTGTTGCTAGGGAGATGACAAATTTAATTAGTGCTAATGAAATTATCCAAATATTAAGTGGTGATAGTTACCGGAGATCAGCAATCTATGATGTAACTGTTGGTTATCGTGTTAGAGAGCAAATAGGTGGTCAAGGCCAAGTGTATGAATTGATTCCGACCTGGTATGTTAAGGGGATTAATGGCTGGAGTCCGTTAGTAATTCCGCCGGAAGGTATAGGAGGGGATTCAAATGCAATGGGGCCAAATTAAAAATTTATTTATTGTTTGTTTTTTAATTCTAAACATATTTTTAGTGAAACAGCTGATTGATCGGCAAGAAGAGGACATGGCTACTATACCCATTACATCCCGTGAAGAACAGTTGGAATTCAACATTAGTGGTTTAGATAACCTTTCAGATGAGAATTACACAGCGCCGCTAATTCATACGCAAAATTATAATTATAATTTATATGCCCAAAAAGAACTTGAACAATTACCTAATCAACAAATTGTAGTGATCGATGATTTTTATTTGTTTTCTCGTTTTGATGAGCCAGTTGCTTTTGATTTTCTTGATGAGGATAATCAACTAAGTGATATTATTTTAAACGGCGATCGCTATACTTATTGGGATGAAGTTGAACAAGCTAGAGTACTGGTCTATTTTCAAAGTATCGAACACCCTGTATTCTATAATTCTAATGCTATTCTGTTGATTCATCTAAATTCTGAAGGGCATATTACACAATATGAACAGACACAATTAAGGGTTGTTGGTGGTGCGGATGAANAGAGATCATTGATTAAACAATATGATGCTGTTTACCGACTATATCATCACTTAAANGCTTTAAGAACAGGTGATACAATCACAAATGCTTCTTTGGGATATCATAATTTAGTTTCACTACCTAATGGTGAGCAATTACTCAATCCAACTTGGAATATTCAAGTAAATAATAGTCAACATCATTTTGTTAATGCGATTGAAGGTCATAATTATCCACAAAATGATCAGTTTTTTTTAGAAAATATCATCAGTTTAGTAGACTTACTTGAATCAGAACACGATGATAACCTGAAATTTTATCACTTAGAGGAAGAAAGAGAAGATTTACTTTCAAAAATTACACAAACATTATTAGGTGTTCATCAAAATATAGTTGAGGTGGATAAAGAATGACGTTTCAATTTTCAGTGCTTGCCTCAGGAAGTTCAGGCAATGCATTTTATATAGGGACAGATAAAGAGAAAATTTTAGTTGATGCTGGGCTTAGTGGAAAGCAGATCGATCGATTGTTTGAAGAATCGGGTTTAAATCCGAAAGAACTATCAAGAATTTTAGTTACTCATGAGCATAGCGACCACATTAAAGGGCTCGGCATTATCGCAAGAAAATATAATTTGCCAATTTATGCAAATGAAAAAACATGGAAGGCAATGGAGCACTCCATTGGTAAAATCTCACTTGATCAAAAATTTATTTTTGAGATGGAACAAGTTAAAACATTCGGTGATATTGATGTAGAATCTTTTGGTGTATCACATGATGCAGCTGAGCCGATGTTTTATGCATTTCACCACCAAGGAAAGAAAGTTGCAATTGTAACGGATCTAGGCTATGTTTCCGAACGAATTAAGAAAACAGTGGAAAATGCTGATGCATTAATATTTGAAGCTAATCATGATGTTTCAATGCTTCAAATGGGCCGATACCCTTGGAACGTTAAGCGTCGTATTTTGGGTGACTATGGTCACGTATCAAATGATGACTGCGCGCTTGCATTAGAAGATATAATTGGTGACCAAACAAAACGAATTTATCTGGCTCATTTAAGTAAAGATAACAATATGAAGGAACTTGCACGAATGTCAGTAGAAAATCACCTAAAGCAAGCTGATTTTCCAATTGGTGATACAGTTACAATTCATGATACAGATCCTCTAGTGCCTACGCCTCTTTATCAAGTGGTTTAAACTTCAACTTTTTGAGGTAAACTAGTCACATTGGTAGTAAAGGGGTTGATCAGGATCGTATATTTTGATGATGGTACGAATAGAAGCCGAAATAAACGTTATCGACGAAATACAATAAATCCACTCCTCCTTAGTTATAGGAGTAGTTTTAGGTGCATTTTTGTTTGCTGTAGCTTTACCTAAACTAATAGAATTGGACTTGTTGCCGTATCAATTTTATGTCGTATCCGAAGAAGGAAATATAGTTGGACAGATGGTGCATAATACACAAGAAGATTCCCCTTATAAATTAGATCTAATTAGACCTGTAAGTGTTGACATTGCTACACAAGTAACCTCGATTGTTGAACGTGTAACGCCAGCTGTAGTTGGAGTTGAGAATCTCCAAACGCAATCATTTAACTTTTGGGAGCAGGCAAGTTATGATGGTGGGACGGGATCAGGCGTTATTTATAGAAAAGAAGCTGATCGAGCCTATATTGTGACGAACCATCATGTTATTGAAGGTGCAGATCAAATTGAGATTATTTTAGAAGATGATACACGCTTAATTGCTGAGCTAAAAGGTAGTGATTTATACACTGATTTAGCCGTACTAAAGGTTGATGGAACAAATATTGATGTCGTCATTGAGTTGGGAAATTCTGAGCTAACGAAAGTTGGAGAACCAGTGATTGCAATTGGTAATCCATTAGGTTTAGGATTGTCAGGCTCAGTCACACAAGGGATTATTAGTGGCACACAACGTTCAATACCTCAAGACTTTAGTGGTGATGGATTAGCAGATTGGCAAGCAGATGTTATTCAAACGGATGCTGCTATCAACCCAGGTAACAGTGGTGGTGCGCTGATTAACATGCAAGGACAGTTAATCGGAATTAATTCAATGAAAATTAATCAGGAAGCGGTTGAAGGAATCGGCTTTGCGATACCCATTAATGAAGCCCTACCTGTTATTCAAGAATTAGAGCAAACAGGGCAAGTGACACGCGCATTTTTAGGTGTTGAGGCATATTCACTAATTGACGTTCCTAAAACAGAGTGGAAAAGAAGCTTACAATTACCTGATCACGTGATGGGTGGTATTTACATTCAATCAGTTGAACCCTTTACTCCCGCAGACTATGCAGGATTACAACCTTATGACGTCATTGTTGAATTAGACGGGGAACCCGTCCATACGATCGTTGATCTAAGGAAGTTTTTATATCAAAAGAAACAACCGGGTGATACGATGGTGGTCGATTTTTACCGAATGGGTCAAGCAGATCAGGTCATAGTTGAATTAACAAAACAGTAAAATTNAAATACCATATATAGTTCCTAATTAAAAGTGTTAGTGTTATGCTAACACTTTTAATTTGTTAAAAAATATTTATATATATGATGTCCACAGGGATTAAAATGTATTAAATACAAGTCTAATCAGTTGGATATAAGGCTAAAAGGAGCTAGACAGGGTAGGTTTTGGGGATAAACCAAACGTTANCCACAGACTGTGCATAACGTTGTGTGTAACTTTCAATATATAGTACAGAACGGGTATTCCCACACAAAATGTCTAACTGAAAAAAATAAATTTTCAACAAAGTGTGGAAAAGTTGTGGTTAACCTGTGTAGTATCAGTGGATAAAGCAATATAATGAGTTCTGTGGATAAGAAAGTGGATAAAAAAATTTAAGCAGTATCCTACTCAAACATAGGATACTGCTTTATGATTAGCGTTTGAATTATTTATTATTCGCCCCAAACCTCGTCAATGGCTGCTTGGAATGAAGGACCATATGATTCAATGAGTGTTGAAATATTAACGCCATCACTTAACTCACCACTAAATTCGTAATAAGGCATTGATGGGTAATAGTCAATTTGCTCAATAACTTGGAAACTTTGAACAGCTAATCTAGCGTTGTTAATATCATCTTCATTATTGAAGTGTGTTTCGAAGTTAGCTTGTTCTGGATAGTCATAAATTGATTCAATGTCATACATCTTCTCCCACAGATAAACAATCTTATCTGGATCCTCGACAGCACTTGGAATTGTGTAGTAGTTAGGAATTGTAATATGTGTTTGGTAACTTGATGCACTTGGTCCCATAGGGAAAGGAAGGAATCCAATATCATGGTCTGGTAGTCCATCAATAAAGTCAGCCATCTCATAGTCCTGACCTACATACATTAGAGTATTACCTTGTAAGAAGAACTGTTTAGGTTCAGTCCAGTCTCCACCTTCAGTTGGACGAGCAATACCATCACCAAGCTCAGAAATAAACTCCATAACTTCAATAGTAGCTGGGTCTTCTAAGTTTTGTTTTCCGTCACGTACAATTGCTGCTTCGTTAGCTGCAAGTGCTTGGACGAGAATGCCTGATGTTGCAAGTCCCCACGTGTCGATAGTACCATCATTGTTAGTGTCTTGATTTGCTGATTCAGCAACTGCTTTAAACGTTTCCCAATTCCACTCACCATTATCAACATAAGCCTGTAATGGATCTAAGTTTAACTCATTCATAAGTGTTCGGTTATAGAATACACCACCAGCAGCTCCTGCGATACCGACACGGAATCCATAACCTCTACCGTCAAACTCAGAATGTTGTTCAGTGTATTGAAGAACAAATGAATTTTCATTAACAACGTACTCATCTACTGGATGGAATAACCCTTGTCTAGTTAGTGTAGGAATCATCCATGGTCTCGGAAGTCTAATAATATCACCTAAAGGTTCACCAGCAATTAATGATGCAGTAACTCTCTCTTGATACTCACCGTAATCAACTACAACGTATTCAATATCGAAGTTATGCTTTTCTTTTAGTGCTTCCATATTCTCAGAAATAGCAATACTGTCTGGGCTACCTTCACCTACTTGCTCATCGTACCATGATACAAGCTTGAGTGTTCTGCCACCTAGGTCAAAATCCATCTCTGGTGTTTGTTCATAGTCAACTGTGGGCTCTTCTTCTTCAACCTCATCAGTCGTCTCTTCAGTATTGTCGGTGTCGTCACCCTCAACGTCATTTGGAGAAGCAGTATCTTTATCTCCACAAGCTACAAGTGCAAAAATAAGTACTAATAAAATTGCCAATATCCGCTTTTTCACCTTTATACCCCCAAAAATATAATTTGGATCACGAAATCAGCTTAATATATATAGACCTCCACTTCGTTTTGATTCCGTTGTCCTCACCTTAAATGATAGCGCTTTCAAATCAAAATACCACAGGTCATAAGTTAGTTATTTAACAGGGGAAACTCTAGGTGAAAATAGAAAAAGCATAGATATGATCTCTGGTCAATATTAATCCAAAGTTTATCTATGCTTTCATTTAACTGTATTACTTTATATATTTAAACTGACTGAATTGAACAGTGCCGCCAGATTGCTCTGTTGAATAGTAGAATAAACCAAATCTACATCCGGTAAAGTGATCTAGTCTAAAAGCCGTTTGATGATTAGGGCCTACCTGAATAAATTGATCGTCTTTTTGATAAAGGAATTTTACTTCGTCTTTCATCTGCCAAAAGTCCGCTTCAATTCTAAATGTCATCTTAGGATAATCAATTTCAATTCGCTCCCACTCTTTTTCAGGTGTTTCATTTGGGTCAAATGATTGCATCTCTAAGTTATCTAGTGGCTTAGTTCGCATAATTAAATAGTATTTTGAATCTTGCTTTGTGATGCCAACAAATCCATACGCTCCTTGAAATGCGCTAAATCCCGTCACATCGCCATCTTTAATTTGGCTTGCATCAACAGTGACTTCAGCGGCACAGTGAGGGAAGAGCATTCTAGTTGTTAATGTATTTGTTGCATCTAGTATATTATTTGTCACTTTACTTGTTCTTAATTCAAAATAACCATTATCCTCATTAATTGAAAAATCACTTTCAATTGGTTCATGATTAAATTGCCATATTGGTGCTAATCCATAAGTATTATCGTAACGTTGCTTAAAATCATCAGAGTTAACTAATGGTTGATATGAATAATTAGGTCTTGTGCTTTTTGTTGTAAAATCAGTTGGTACCTTTCCTTCAGCACCGAATACTGGGAAGTCATTTTCCCATTTAATCGGTAGTAAAATTGGAATACGTCCAACTGCTCCATGATCTTGGAATAGAATCGCATACCAATCTCCATCAGGTGTATCAACAATTCCTCCTTGAGCCACGCCTTGACCGCAGTAATTACGATCATCTATGAAAATGTCTCCACCTTTAAATTCACCATCTATTGAATCAGCAACAAAACAGCCTTCTACTCGCATCCATCGATCCGGCAGTGAACGGATTAAGAACACATAATACTTCTGGTTAATTTTATAGAAGTGAGCACCTTCATAACCTAAATTAGGGTTGTCACGGTCAGATACGATTGTCCTGTTAATTCCACCTTCTTTTGGTTTAGATAGGTCACTTTCAAGTTCGATTAGTTGGACATCTCTATTACCATATACAAGATAGACACGATCATCATCATCAAAAAGTAAAGAAGAATCATGATAGAAGCCTTCGATCTCGCCTTTTTTCCATGGCCCCTCTACTTGTTCTGCTGTAAATAGGTATGTTTTGCGTGTATCGTTTGCAGCAAATATAACGTAAAACTTTCCTTTATGGTGACGAATGCTTGCTGCCCACATTCCTTTACCATANATGTTTTGACCATTTTCAAGTCTTTGGGCAGGTGTACTGTCTAACTTATCATAAACGAAAGCGGCATGCTCCCAGTTAACTAAGTCATATGAACGTAGAATTTCACAACCTGGCATAAAATGCATTGTNGTNGTGACCATATAGTACGTATCATCAACCCTAATGACATCAGGATCGGGATAATCTAGTGGGACAATTGGATTAATCGCTTTAACTATTTCAGACATTTAAATCCTCCTCTTGAAAATAACTGATTAAAAGGCTGAGCCAAAGCTCAGCCCTATCTCATTATTTATTTGTTTTTTTATTTTCTAACCATTCAAAGTCAGCATATCCAGGTTCTTTAGCAGTTGACGTTGTGTAGATTCCTAATGTACAGCCAACGAATCCACCAGCAACTTCAGTACTTAAATAGTGAGCATCAACATCTTCAGCAATAACTAGTTCTTGATCTCCTACTCGGCAAATACCTTTAACTCTTTGTCCTGTGCCGTGAATTTCTAGAACGATGTCTTTCTCAGTAATCATTTCTGATCCTACTACTGTTTCTTCACTGTCAATCATTGTAATCATTTTAACAACTGTTTGATTTTCCTCTTCAACAGCTACAAGGCGTATTGAGTACTTATCATTTTGTAAAATGACTAGACCTGCTTCTCCACCTGGAGCGAGTGCTAGCTCAACATGTGTAGATAGTTTATACCACATTGATTGTTGACGAACACTTAAGAATGTAGGTGAAGCTAAGTCTTTGATTGTTGTAGTAGTTGGATGTAGACGTAACCATCCTTCTCTTACTTTATTATCGAAGTTACTCATATCTGGATTACGTAAAAACATAAATTCTGGTTTAATCGTTTCAAATGTATGTTTTTCAGTTTGCTCAACAGGTACTAATGGTAGCTTATGCTCTTGTACTTCAAGCAGACGTCCAACACCTGGGTTAACAACTGGCCAACCATCTTCCCATACAACCTCAGCCAAGAATGTTTCTCTACTTAGGTTACTGTATCCATCGAAAATTCGGCTAGCTAATAATGTAATATACCATTTTCCATCAGGTGTTTCAACAAAGTCACCGTGTCCAACATTGTGAACAGGGAAATCTTTACCTAGGTGACGGTGTGTTAAGATTGGGTTGTTTTTATTTCCGATATATGGACCATCAACTCTTTCACTACGAGCAACCGTACAAGCGTGGTTAAATCCTGTACCACCCTCTGCAATTAATAAATAATAGTAACCATCTTTTTTATAGATGTGAGGCGCCTCTGGCCAAATGCTGTGTGTAAAGCACCTTTCCAAAGCTTCGTGCTTACACCAGTTAGTTGCATTGTCTCAAGATCAAATTCCTGTAACCATACTTCCCAATCCCCATTGTATTTTACCCCTTCTGGATTCGGGCGAGTTCCGACATAGTAGCACTTTCCGTCATCATC
>JGI24707J26582_10002456_pt1 | contig 13855 bp, 10 predicted proteins | sample BioPla1DNA1_FD_26582 | JGI IMG/M metagenome (IMG submission 26582) | reverse complement strand
AGGCCAACAATGTCAGCAAACCTAGTCGGCCCTGTCTGCCTCGTTTCTTCTGCCAAAACCGCCTTTTCTACTGAAAAATGCTTAAGCAGTTCATCCATTACCTCCAGGACCGTCGGCTTGTTTACTGTCAGGGAAATGTCAATTACCGGCACATCCCGGGGTGCAGCGAATCCTGCGTCTGAAATGATCATTTCATCCATGTGCCCAAGACGGGAAATAGCAGAAGCGATCTCCGCATTGAGAATTCCGGTTTCTTTCATGCAAACGACCTCTCTCTCTGGACAAATGGGTGCTAGCGACTGTAACTGACTTTGAGCATCTCCAAAATCTCATCCCGTGTTGCCACCCTAGGGTTGACTTCATAGTCAGGCAGCTTGACTGAATCATCGGCAATTGCTTCCAGCTCAGATTCGGGAACCTTCAGTCCGGCCAAGTCCAGCCACATGCCGATCTTTTTGAGAAATTCAGTTATAGCAGCTGTCGATTTTTCTGCAGCCTCTTTGTCTGATACCCCTGCCAGAGCGGGATCTAAAATGCGAGCAACAGCTGCAAACTTTTCAACCGCACTGGCCCAGGTATAGTCCATAAACTCAGGGTAAACTGCGGCCAAAGCCTCACCATGCATAACATGGGGCGCATGTCCGCCGATGGCCATGCCAATGCCATGGGGCAAAGTTGTACCGGCGTTGGCAATGCAAAGACCAGCCAGTGTATCGGCCCAAGCCATCTTTTCCCGTGCTTCTCTGCTTAGGCCGTCGTTAACTGCGGTGGGCAGATTTTCGACAACCAGGCGGATGGCCTCTAGGGCAAGCAGATCCGTATAAGGCGAAGCGTTTTTGTGGATATAGCTTTCGAAGGCATGCGCGAAGACGTCAAAGCCTGTTGAAGCAGTGATATGGGAAGGCACCGTCAGCATCAGCTCAGGATCGACAATGCTCACCCTGGGGCAGAGCAAAGTATCCACCAGTGCAAACTTGGACTTATCCTCCGGGTTAGTAACTACCGAGACAGGTGTTACCTGAGAGCCGGTGCCGGACGTGGTGGAAACTGTGATGATGGGAAGTACCTTGTCTGTAATCTCATTGCCGGTAAAGAGCCGATAGTCCCAAGCCCGTCCTGGATGGGTTGCACCAACCGCAATCGCTTTGGCTGTATCCATAGCCGAACCGCCCCCGACGCCCAGCACCACATCGACACCGTTCGCTTTGGCCATCTCAACTCCTGCATCTACGCTGTCTGTGGTGGGATTGGGAACTACGCCGGAAAAGTGGAACACTTCCACACCGCCTTGGCGCATGCTCTCTGTCATTTTGGCAAGGGCTTTTTCCAGCTCAGGCCAAAGACTGGGGGTTACGATCAGGCACTTTGTTCCGAAACGGGCCACAAAAGAGCCCACCTCGCCTGACTTTCCCCAGCCGAAATGAATCTCAGTGGGCTGGTAGTAGCTAAAATCTTTCATCTGTTAATCCTCCTGAACTCTAATCATAACTTTCATGCTGTGACCCTTAACCTCTTCGATGTGTTCATAGGCTGCCAGATAGTCTTCAAAGGCAAAGCTGTCTGTAATTAAAGGTCTTAGGGCGATTTTGCCTGCGTCAATCAGTTCAATCGCTTTGATGTAATCTTCTTCCTTGTACATTAACGTGCCTATGAGGCTAAGCTCCCGATCCTGCACAAGNCCCATATCGACTTGGGGTTTNTCGCCGAAAACGCCGACAACGATAATATCTGAACCCTTGCGGGCNTTTTCTACCGCCTGTTCGATGGTGGCCTGGACGCCAACACACTCAAAGATGATGTCAGCACGATCCGGGCCAAAAACTTCGCTGATTTGCTCATTGAGATCCACTTTTGAGGTGTCTATACAATGTTTTATCCCACATTGGCGGCCAATATCCAGCCGATAGTCACTAATATCTGTCATCAAGACCAAGTGGGCGCCCATGCCCTTGGCCGCCTGGGCTACCAGATTGCCGATGGGTCCCGCGCCAAGGACAACAACTTTCTTGCCTTCCACAGAACCGGCCTTGCGAATGGCATGTACAGCAACTGCCAAAGGCTCTACCATGGCAGCCTCATCATAGTCCATATCATCGGGCAGCTTGAGCACCTTTTCGGCATCTACTGCAAAGTATTCTGCCGCCATGCCCGTTGTCTGAAAGCCCATGACTTTAAGGTCATCACAAATATGATAATTACCATGCCGGCAGGAATAGCACTGGCCGCAGCTGACCTGGGGCTGGACGGTGACCTTGTCGCCNATCTCGAAACCCTCTACACCGCTTCCGAGCTCTGCTATAGTTCCCGCAACCTCGTGNCCCTGTACTACNGGATAGGAAGTGTAGGGGTGGAGACCATGATAAACGTGAATGTCCGATCCGCAGACACCAATGCGCATGATCTTCACCAAGATCTGGCCCGGGCCGGGAACTGGACGTTCTACCTGCTGGAATTCTATTTTACCTGGAGCTGTCATAACTGCCTGTTTCATTTTGAATTCCCTCCTATGTTATACCGTATCTGGCAAATCAAGCTCGTTCATCCTGTTCAAAAAAGAGATCGACATCAAGCTCTGAACCCTTGCCCAGAACAAGTCCGGCACCTCCGAGAACTCCTCCCCGGGTGCCCAGCCTGCTGCCTACGATCTTATTTTCAGCATAGAAATCTGGCATCACATGTTTTTGAAAACCTCTTCTTACCGGTTCTAAGAACAGCTTGCCAGCCTGTGATACTCCTCCGCCCACAATTACGAGCTCAGGATTGTAGGCGTTAACTACTGCCGCGATCGCCCTGCCCAGGTACTCACCGGCTTCAGAGATGATCTTCTGGCTGACCAGATCGCCAGCCTCTGCAGCGGAGGCAACCATCTCGCCTGAAATGGCGGTAACATCGCCCTGACATAGCTCGAGCAAAAGGGTGGAGTGNTGCTGAACCGCGGCCTCACGGGCCCTGGCTTCAATTGCCGACCCCGATGAGATCGCTTCAACACAGCCATGTTTACCGCAGCCGCACAGAGGTCCGTCATCCTGCACAGTCACATGCCCCATTTCGCTGTCACGGCCGAGAAGCTCCCCATCAATTACCAGTGCTGAACCAATCCCATAACCTACGTTTACGTATAATAAGTTGGAGACATCCTTGCCGCTGCCAAACCACATTTCGCCCCGGGCCATAACCCTGGTACAGTTATCCACCCAGACAGGGACATTCAAAACCTCTTGCAGCAGGCTTCCCAAGGGGACATTGCGCCAGCCGAAGTTAGGAGAGAAACGGATCAGGCCCTGCTGGTGATCGACAAGTCCTGCCGCAGCTACGCCGACTCCCAAAATGGCCTGCATCTCAACGCCAGATTCCTGGACAGTTGCCTGAATGAGCTGTACCGTTCTGTGAATCAGGGAGTGAAGTCCATCCCGGGGCAGGGACAGAATCCGCTTTTCGTTTAAAACGACTCCGGTTAAGTTGGTTACAATCGCGTGAATGGCAGTCGTGCCGATGTCAAGGCCAACTACGTAAAAGGCATGTTCGTTTAACTCCAGCATGACAGGGCGCCTGCCTCCAGTTGATCCGGCGCTGCCTATACCGGCCTCCCTAACAATACCCTGTGCAATTAGTTCGTTTACGATGCTAGATACAGTAGATTTTGTCAAGTTTGTGATACGTGAAAGTTGAGCCTTGGACAAGGGACCTTGAGTTCGCAGCGTATTGGCAATCAATGATGTGTTGGCTCTTTTGACCATAGTCAGGTCAGCTGCTTGTTGTCGTTTGGTAACACTCAATAGTATTTCCCCCATCCTGAGAATTTCCCACAGTCAGGAGATGTCAGCCGGGATCTAAAGTCCCGGCTGACAAGGAAATCTTCCTTAGAACTGTGGAGTATTCTTGTACTTCTCTACATCTTCTTTATAGATAATGGTTACTCCTGTGTCAATGCCCGGAGGNACATGTCCAAAATTCGGATTCTGTGCAACGACCTCGGTTGGATGGTTGGCACTGTAGGCCATCATCATGGCCATATAACCCATCAGGTATGGGTCTTGACCAACTGTACCGCGGATCTCGCCTTTTTCGATGAGTTCCAGAACAGGAGTACCGAAGTCAAAGCCCATGATTTGAACTTGACCAACCATGTTCAAGTTACGGACAGCGGCAGCGGCGCCTGGTCCAGGGTTGCCATGGGCGGCGAAGATGCCTGTGATATCAGGGTTAGCCTGCAGCATCGCTGTGATCTGTGTTTCAGCTTTAGCTACGTCGCCTTCGTCGTTAACAATGGCGGCAATTTCAATGTTTGGACCATACTCGGCCAGTGCATCTCTAAAGCCATTGACGCGGTCAGCTAAGTGAGAGGGACCTGGGAAGGTAGAGATACCTACTTTACCTTCGCCTTCGAGCCATTCTGCCATAGCCTTACCTGCAGCATAGCCGGCATTGTAGTTGTTGGTGCCTACAAAGCTGAGGCGATTGCTGTCTGGAGCGTCAGAGTCAAAGGTGACTACAGGAATGCCTGCCCCAACTGCTCTATTGATTGCAGGAATCATTGCATTCGCTTCCCCGGCTGTGACCACAATACCGTCAACTCTCTTGGCAATGAGCTGTTCGATTGCCCTGGCTTCCAAGGAAGCATCCCATTCTGCAGGACCTTGCAGTTCAACTGTGATGTCGTCGCCAAGAAGTTTGGCTGCATCAATCATACCGGCGTAAGCCCAGTTAAAGAACTCGGAACCCTTGAGGAAAACAACCATACCGTAATGTTCGCCAGCTGCAAGTGTATTAAAACCCAGCGAAAGTACAAATACCATAACCAATGACAATATGAGCATCTTTCTCATTAATAAACACTCCTTTTTTTGGGTTTGGTTTAAAGGTTAAAACTCTTAAGCTCTTCTCTGCAGCACCACCCCTCCCTCTAAATCTGAACCTCTAACCGCTGGTTAGGAATTCCCGCCAGCTCTTCATCTTGGCCTTGCGGCCGCGAGCCCGCAGATATTCTTCCAGGAACACAGCTGCTAGAAGCATCCCGCCGTAGACTACATCCTGCCAATAGGTTGGCGCACCTGATTGCACAAAAGCGTTAGAGATAATCGCTAAAAAGATGACTCCCCAAATAGTGCCGCCAATTGAGCCTTTGCCCCCGCTCAGACTTGCCCCACCAATAATCACGGAGGTAATCACCCTCGTATCTGAGTTGAGACCGAAACCGGTACTGGCACTTACATATTGTGAAGCGGTGATAATGCCGGCCAAGCCTGCCATAAAAGCACTGATGCCATAAATTACATAACGCAGTCTGTTGACCTTGATCCCAGACAGCTGCGCAGCCTTAGCATTGCCCCCGACAAAATAGACCTGCTGAAAGTAGGAATGGTTCTTCAAAAGCAGTGCAAAAAGTACGGCCAGAACCAGAAAGATAATCACAGGCACGGGTATTCCGTAGACTCTGCCATGGCCAATTTCATAAAAGGCCGTTGGAAAGCCTGAAATTGTCGCGCCTTCCGTTATCACCAAAGCAACACCCCGCAGCATGGTTGCTGTGGCCAGTGTGGCAATGAAAGGAAAAACACGCAGCTTGTTAATCATCAAAGCGTTGATAAATCCAATCAATACTGCCACACCTAGAGCAATGGCAATGGACGGCCATACTCCAAGAGATGTCTTCAAGAGCAGCCCTACAATAATCGCAGTGAAGGGCAGGACAGCAGCGACAGAAAGATCAATGCCGCCTGAGATAATCACCAGTGTCATGCCTAAAGCCATTAGCGCTTCTTGGATAAAGCCCATTGCGGTAATTTCAATGTTAAAGAGTGTCAAAAAGTTCGGATAGGCAAGGCTCATAACAACAGTGAGCAGAGCAACGGATGCGATTAAACCGATGTTGCCTTTTTTTGTCAATTTCTTCAGAACGGTACCTAGACTCCTCATAACTCTCCCCCCTTACATGGTAGCGTATTTCATCACATCTTCTTGCGTCGTTCCCTCACCGTCTAGGACAGCGGTGATCCGACCCTCATTAAACACGGCAACTCTGTCACAGAGCCCTAAGATTTCGGGCAGTTCAGACGAGATAACAATGACTCCAACCCCGCTGTTCGCCAATTGCCGCAGATGACTGTGAATTTCGGTCTTTGCGCCTACATCCACGCCGCGGGTAGGTTCATCCACAATCAGCACTTGCGGATCGGCACAGAGCCACTTGGCTAAGAGTGCCTTTTGCTGATTGCCTCCGCTTAGATTCATCACAAGCGGCTTATCGTCGGCAGGACGCAATTTTACATGCTGAACATAGTACTTAGCTGTATCCTCAATGCCAGAGTGCTGCAGCAGACCAAGCTGCGAGGCAAATTTCTTTAGAGACGAAGATACAATGTTCGTGCGGACGTTNTTAGTCAAAAAGAGACCTAAATCTTTCCTGTCCTCTGTCAAATAACAGACCCCGTGGTTAATGGCATCCAGCGCAGATTTGAACTTTACAGTCCTGCCGTGCAGAGTAATTGTGCCTGCATCTACAGGATCCGCACCAAAGATTGCCCTGGCTGTTTCGGTACGGCCCGAACCGACCAGACCGGCGAAACCTAAGATTTCTCCCTTTTTCAGTTCAAAGCTGAGATCACTTAGTTCATCACCGCGACTTAGACCTTCGACTGAAAGTACTGTCTCGCCCACAGAGGACGCCCGGGGTGGATACATTTCCTCGATGCTGCGTCCTACCATCATGTGAATGATCTCGTCAGTATCTGTATCCTCAGCCTTTACTGTGCCGATCATCCTGCCGTCGCGCAAAACGCTGATTCTGTCCGAAATGCGAAATACTTCGGGCAGCTTGTGTGAGATAAATATGATGGAAACTCCGGCAGCCTTAAGATCGTCAACAATCCGGTACAGCGTTTCGACCTCTTTTTCAGACAAGGCTGAGGTTGGTTCATCAAGCACCAATATTTTTGCGTCCATGGAGAGGGCTTTGGCAATTTCCACCAGCTGGCGGATGCCTACACTGAGCTCTGCAACCATGGTAGCAGGATCAATGTCAACTCCAAGACGTTCCATCAGTTCGCGGGTTCGCTTATGCAGCTCGTCCCACTTCACAAAGCCCAGCCAGTTTGTTGGTTCCCTTTGGCTGAAGACATTTTGTGCAATGCTTAGATTAGGTACAAGGCTGAGTTCCTGGTGAACCAGGCTGATTCCCTTAGCCATAGCAGCTTGGGGATTCGAAAACGCAACGCTCTCTCCGTCCACCTCGATACTCCCTGTATCAGGACGATGAATGCCTCCGATAATCTTCATCAGAGTCGACTTTCCCGCCCCGTTTTCCCCAATGAGTGCATGCACTTCACCTTTGGCTATCTCCAGGTCAATGTCGTGGAGAACCTTGTGCACTCCAAAACTTTTGCTTATTCCTTTTATTTTTAGAACTGAAGCAACCATATAACTGCTCCCCTCTTTTCTTTATCCCGGTGATTGTCAGTCCCGATCTTCGCCCCTTCTCATGCGGCGAATCGCATCAACACCAACTGCGATAACAAGAATTAATCCATTTACCACACCCTGCCAGTAGACAGAAAGACCCAGGAGTACAAAACCGTTATTGATAATAGCAAGCAGCAGAACGCCTAGAAATGTTCCAAAGATGCTGCCTTCGCCCCCCGACATGCTGGCGCCGCCGATTACAGAGGCGGCAATCGCCCGCTGCTCAGCACCTAGCCCAAATTGGGCATAGCCCATAGCCAGTCTAGATGTCATAAACACTCCGGCTGCAGCCGCCAGTACCCCACTGAGGATGTAACTGACAATCAGCATCTTTCCAACCTTAATTCCGGAAAGTTCCGCGGCATCAGGATTAGTGCCAATAAAGAATATTGAATGCAGCGGTTCCCAGTTTCTGAGCAGGTAGTCGAAAATGATGACAAGGATGATGGTGGCGTAAATTGGAATGGGAATCCCAAACCACTTGCCCTGTCCTATCGCCAGATATCCGGCGGGCAGATTGCTCAGGAAATACCCCGAAGTCAAAACCACCGACGCACCGCGGGCTACTGCCATCATGCCCAGCGTCACAATAAAGGGATTGATTTTGAACTTAGCGATAAAGGTTCCGTTGAGTGCACCCAGCAGCGCTCCCAGCGACAGTCCTGCCAGTACCGCCAGGGGAATTGCCACCCCTGCCCTCAGCAGCATGGTCGTTACCACGCCTGTTAGTCCAAGTATTGAACCAACCGAGAGGTCAATGCCTCCCACCGTCAACACCAAAGTGAGGCCGATAGCAACGATAACGTCATAGCTCATCCCAGTTGCAATGGATATGAAGTTGTTGAGATTGAGAAACTGCGGTGTAAGCAGGGATAGTATGGCAGATGCTGCTACGATGATTAGAAAAAGTCCTACTTCCCGCCTGCCAACAAACTCTCTTACCGAAGACTTTGTTGCTGATTTGCTTATTGCCATTGGACGTTCACCTTCCAGTTCTTAATACTGTTCACTACAATTGTACTAACTTCCGCCGCATTTTTCAAGTTAGTTTGTACACATTCCAAACTTACCCAAAGCTATGTTTCAACGTTTCTTTTGTTTTTCCTTCTTGAAAAGTATNTTTTTAATAAAACTTTCTTGCTCTCTTGGCACCATTCTTCCAAAAACATTTACTAATGGGCACTCTAAGACGAGTGCTCAAAAAAAAAGGCCGCTGCCCGAGCGCCTTACTTTTGCCGTTTTTCCGTTTTGTCGAAAGTGAACAATATGCTGGGTTGGTTGTGCGCAAAGAGAATAACTAAACTGCCAGGCGGAAGCCTGGCAGTTTTTGATCCATGAAGCTTTACATCATGCGGGCTAGATAACTTCCAGTCCATCCCTGCCAGGAAGTTGCGGGAAGGAAGCATGGGGTTCTGTTTGATACCAGTAAACGACTGATGCTATATCATCCTGCAGCGGCAGGTACCTGCGTCCCGAACGCCAGCCCAGGGCTTGAATCGTTACGCGCAAATCTTTCTCAAAGCGAATTGGATCCATAATATGCCAGCGATACATGCCAAAACGCTGCTGGCTGCGGTAGAGACCGTCAGGCTTTATTACCTGCGGCAGGCCTAAGAAAGGTGTAGAATACGTACCATACTCACCCTTGGGATGTTCCCAGTTCCAGGCGCCTCCGAAGTAGTCTTCTGTGCCGGTTCCGCAGATTGTGGGAAAGTCCCGATCACCGTCTAGATAAAACTTAACTTCACCCTCGCCCCACCAACCGTTATTATTCACGCCCCAGGCAATATAGGTGCCGACGTAGTGGCCCTGGCCCTTAACTCCGTCAATCAGGGTGTGCACTTCTTTGTATGGCAAGGGGTTGCTCCGGCGAAACTGGGCGTGGAAATAGGCCGCATGATCAGGAATATCAACCAAGCTGTAGTCGATCTGATAGTACAACACTGCCTCTTCCTCACCGATATTCTCCACCACAAGCTTGGCCGACTTGCGGAAGGGCATCTCCCAATAGGAGTTCATGCCGCCGGCAGGATTGACTGCAATGGGCAGAGAATTGACGTTGCACCTTTCGCCCCAGCCGTTGCAGAAAAAGTCGCCGATGGGGGTTTCTACCGATGCTTCCTCTTCCCCGTCCCAGTAGATGCGCAAAATGAGACTGCGCCAGTGTGGGGGAAAGCAGGTCAGCCAGATGTGCTGAATTACCCCAGGGCCCTCTATCTCCCCAAGTGTGAAGGGTGTCTGGGGCGGAATGATCACTGAAGGAGATACCTTCCAGCCCTGCCCCAAGTCTCTGGCACACTCCTTGCCGGTTCCCTCTGTGGCCATGCCGCCCCTGCCTTTTTCTCCAGTAAAGTTCTCAGGGCTAATGGAGCGGCTCTTCGCACTAGACAATAAAGACAGGTTGTTCAGACCAAAGCCGTTAAACGTCATCAATATCCCTCTTTCTAAAGGTTTTACTGCGCGCCGTCACATTGCTCATATCTGCTTTTTCAAGCGTTTAATGTATCCAAAACAGTTATGCGAATCAACCAAGCTAAAGCTTAGGACTTGGTTTTTTCCCCGAAGCCAAACTTCAATCCTTCAGCATACTTCTTACCTTGCTCCCACACTTTTGTCAGTTCCTTCTGCGCCACCTCTGCAGGAGATTTTTGCAGGGCAGCCCCTATCTCAGTCTGATAGCCTGTGAGGGTTTCAATGCGGTTTTGCAGGGAGTTGCAGATTTTATCAGCGACATGCTCTTTATCCTTTGCTTCCCCCCTCCTCGCTAATGCTTGATGCCGCCTGGCTTTTTCCAGCGACTGCTTGTAGTTATCCAGTTCGTCTGCTATAACAGCCAGACGTTTTTCTATAAAGCTCTTCTTGGCTAAGCGGCCTAGAATCAATTTGCCCCCGAGTGCTCCCAATCCAGCCAGCAGCAATGCCTGGGGCAGTACTAAAGCCATGGGCAGGAAGGACAGATAGAGCGGGATGCCTCTGGTTTTGGCTGCCAGAACCGAAGCTAGTGATAATTGGTTCTCTTCCAGCGCCGAGGCAACACTGCCAGATAGTCTCTGGATTTCTTCCTGTGTAATGGAACCGTCCACAATTTTTGCTTCGATCTGCCCAAAGGGAATGAGGCAATCCAAGAGCTTAGTTGAGATCTGATATCGCCTGGCTATTTCTTTCATGGCTGTCCACTGCTGATCAGTTATGGTCTGGTGGCTGGTATAGATTAAGGCTGCCAGGTCTTGAATCAGGGCCAGTCTCAGGCTTTGCTTGGAGGCATAGGGAACCTCCCGTTCAATTTCCAGCAGGATTTTCTCCACAGACTGGTTGGGGTCTTCCATGAAGTTCAGCAGCCNCGCCCTTTGCTGAGGGTCTAGATTCAGGCTGCAGGCATAGTTGAAGATCTCGCCATAGTCCTTGTTCTCCCCCCTGGATTCGACCTTGACCAGCAACTTACAATAGGCAAACTGTACCTCCCAGGGCATCTCTCTAAGGGAAACTGGATAATCTTTCCTTGGAACCAGGCCTGCTTTGGCAAGGGCGGCTGCTTCGGAAAGAATGTCAAGGAGCACCGATTCCTGCAGCCTGCGGTCTCTAATTGTTACTGTCTGACCGTCAACTAGTTCAATGTTTAGTGCTTTATCTTCCTCGCTAAAAAAGTCGATGGATATGGCCTTGATGTCTTTATAAAAGATGGATGTGAGCTCCCCTGCTCTGTCCAGATAATGAAGGCCGGCTGCAGTTAAGAGCAGACCTGCTTTATAGCCTTTAATGGTGGCTTTGACTTTGATCTCACCGAATTCAACCAGGCCTGCAGCAGTGTCAACTTCAACTGGAAGCCCATTCTTTTCAATGAAATTCTTGATTTTCTCTCTGTCAGCGGTTGCCTTGGCACGGCTAGATCCGGCCAGTTCCTGGAAATTACGTGTGATCACGGCGCGAATTTGGGGGTACCCCTCTGCGGTATCATCAGGAAACAGATCTGGAATTTGATCCGCACCGGCAGCCTCATAAGGCTCAAGCTCAAGGGCTTCTGCGTCGAAATAGTAGAGATCTGCCTCTCCATACTCATCGGCACCATACCAATCCTGGACATTATCCCCCCCAACCAACTGGGCGTATGTCTGGATGCCCGCCAGAGTTTCTGCCTGTGCTTTCTTGCTTACGGCCAGTGATTCGGCAACCACTCCCATTTCTGGGGTATACTCGAACTGTCCTGTAACATAATATACATATTCCATCATGAGCCGGTAAAGGGCTTGAGCTTCGCTTTTGTCGAGGTGGCCAGTCATCTCTGGATTAAAATCGCTGGTGAAGTCTCGGGAGCGGATATACCTGGTGATACTGGCAAAAAAGTCTTGACTGCGGCGGCTAGTTTCAAGGGAATCAAATCCTTGCCCAATGTAGGCCAGGGCGCTCAAGAGGGCAAATTTCTTTGCTGGGTCCAAATCCCGGATATCTGATACTGCTTCATAGCCGAATTTCCGCTGATCTGAGATTTCCTTAAGTTTTTTAGCTATAAAGAGCTGGTTTTCTGACAGTTGAAGAATTTCGTCTGCGTGCTCCTCTACAATAGATGCTGCGTCCCTACTCTTTTCTGACAGGATAAGAAGGACTTTAGCCAGGATATCCTGCATCTTGGCCAGACTTGTTACGCCATTGGCCACCACTTTCTGGTTTTCCTTGGAGAAAGTGATCATTCCCCAAATCCTTTTGTACCAGGTCTTTTCTTTCATGCGGGTAAAGTCTGCTTCAGTGGCATTAAACACATCCTGGGCGGCTTCCACTAAGACGCTTACATCATCCGCGCAATCAAAGGCTGCCTCCAGCTCGATTCTAAGCATGCTGTTCTTCATCACAATCCCCCTAGAATGTTTCTGGTCTGATCGAGCTTTTCTCTGCTCTTGCGACTTTTCTGCCTTGCGTTCTCGTTGGCAGCGTCTATGTAATTGACGTTAGTACGGATCTCAGCTAGCACATCTGCTACACTAAGGCTCGTACCCATGATATGCCCCGCAGAGAGGAGAATCTGCCTGTGCAGACCTTTGCCCCAAATTTCAGCTAAGATATTCGTTAATGTCGCATTGAAATACATGCCAATGGCCATTCCTCCCAGGAAACCCACAAGACCTGCCGGCAGGAAGATGGTGATGCCGGCCATCGCCCCTCCAATTAGGGTGCCTTTGGCAGTTTGTTCACTTACATTGGCAAAGGCTTCTTGCAGGGTGATTTCTCCGTTCTTGTACCTGATGTACTGGGTCAAGGAACTAATTGTGAGGCTGACAGCAGCCCCAATCACTGCGCCTTGCACCATCTTCTGGCGGAGCTGTTCACCAGTTACTGAAGTAACAGCTTCTCCGGCAGCCATTTTGTCTCTGAGCCGCTGGTTGGATTCTTTGACCTGCTCCATGGTGTTTTTTTCAATGACCTTGTTTTCAAGTCCCGCCTTTTCTGCAGCTTGGCGTGTGCCTTTCACCCCGAAAATGATATCTTCACTGCTTGTATATCCATCTTCAATGGACTGCTTTATCTTGCTGATGTTCCCGGCAGGATTGTCAACCGTTGCCTTCACAGTAGTTCTGCTGATCTGTTTTCCGGTAAATCGATTGACAGTTACACCGTCAACTCCCGGCGCACGGCCTTCAAGGAGGGTGCTTTCCCCCCACAGGCTGGACAGCTGGGCTTGTTTAAAGCGCAGCCAGTCCACTTCCTGGGCTGCACCTGTGATCTGTCTGTCGAGCATGGTGATATTTTTCTCGCCTGCGGCCTCCAAATATTTTAGGTATTCGGCTGCAGCTTCAGGTGTGCGAAAGTACCCAACGTGCTTAAAGTTCTCGACATCGAGCCTTTGAAAGACCTGAATATCTCTGGCGAACTGATGTGTACCTTCGAGGTTTGTCCCAATTGCGCCATTGACAATGTCATAGACTGGTTTTAGATCCTCCGATGTCACCAGCCGGTACTGGGCTGCCACATTGGCAAAACTGGCTGCCCCTGCCAGCAGTTCAGGCGATTCTTTGAGCTGCTCCTGGATTTTCGGGCACATTTCATCCCCGGTATGAAGCTTCAAACAGCTTTCACAAAAATAGCTCCCCATGATCTGCCTCCATCTCTTCTACATGTTCTTTTAGTTGGTTGCATTCCAAAGAGTTAATTTCGTTCTACGAGCGTTGCTTTTTAACTAAACTTCTCCAAGGGTTGGCAGACTCCTTTGCCCTGAGGCGTTTCAAGCTTGATGTTCGGGATTAGACGCTCATAATTATGCCCTTTGACTTCTCCAAGCCAATTGCAGGCAAAAATTCGAGGTACACAAAAAAGACCAGCGGGTTTTCCCACCGGCCTTGAGTCTGTTTCTCAACTGGCAGCTCTAGATAATGGCGAGCGGCTTAATTATGCATGCAGGCAAGTTTAT
>JGI24707J26582_10002455_pt1 | contig 13856 bp, 9 predicted proteins | sample BioPla1DNA1_FD_26582 | JGI IMG/M metagenome (IMG submission 26582) | reverse complement strand
ATCCCCCACAATGGCTTGTGAGGGATTTTGCATAGTCAGAAACTTTCTACATAGTCAAGGCTTAAGCTCTCGGATTTAGTCAGAAATTGCAAAATTATCTCTTACGAACAACCAAATACTTTGTAACACTCCAAAACTGCGTTGGATTAAATATCTCAATGTGGATAAGTTTGTCATCATCCTTTACTAATTGATAACTGTCTTCCGGATGTGAAGAAAGGATTTTAACTTTTTTGGAACCTGTCGGGATATATTTCAACTCCCTTAAATCTGCTTTTGTAAATATACTTTTGTCAAAAGATTTGTTCAAAATGGCTCTACCGGAGGTAACTATGCCATTAGCCTTCAGATTAGCAGATTTATCAATTACATACCACACCTCATTCATATCAGCTTCTTGTGATTTTAATAAATCTTGCTGTTGAGCCGATAATTTACTCATTTGATTCAAGTCAGTTTGTGCTTGCTCCAAATCAGCCGTGAGTCCTTCAATTTTCATGTTCTTTTGAGATATAACTTGCTGTAAGGAATCAGCAAGAGCAGTACGTTCAGCCAGTTCTTTTTCCAATCTTTCGATGGTGGCTTTAAAAGCCGTACTTTCTTTTTTCGAGAGGCGCTGTANTTGATTGATCTTGGCTTTGTTATCCTCCAGGATATTCTTCAACTGAGCAAATTGGCTAATGATAAGTGCTTTACCCGTTTTGTCAGACTGCTCAACATCAGCTACATCAAGCATAATTCTGCCTTCCACTTCTCTGATCTGCGCAAAGCCGGCTTCTACTTCATTAATTATGTCTAACGTAACGTTGTAGTCAGACTCCAAATTTTGATATTCAGATGCTATAGAATCTCTCTCATTNAATAATACCTTGTACTTGCTGCTTTTTTCAACACAAGACGGTGTACTTAAAATAATCGCTACAAATGCGGCGATAGAAAAAAATGTTGTTCTCATAATAATGCTATTATATGGTTTGAAACTTACTAATAACCAATATCAATACCAAATAAATAACATTTTGTATATCAGTAACTTACAAAAACACAAAATGTGGAAAATTGTGGAAGAAGTGTGGAAATAATACACAAAAATGTGGGAATTCGAAGTCCGGGATCGCGAGTTCCGTAGTCGCAAGGGGGGGTGGTTTCTCTCAGATTATAGTGATTTTTGTGAAATATTTCTGACAAACACATTTTTTACAAAAAATTGACTAACTTTGACGCGCTTGTCAAACGCTGATGTCAAAAAATTAAATCACTTATAATGAATGACTTAACTAATTGTGAAGAAAAAATAATCCACTCAGCAAAGCAGGTTTTCATTGAAAAAGGCTTTGAAAAAGGAAAAATGAAGGATATTGCTGACCGGGCAGGTATTAGTCGTACTAATTTGAATTATTACTTCCGTACAAAAAAGAATTTGTTTTACAGCATAGTAGAACAGATATTTGAGAGCTTGATACCCAGATTTGAAAACGTTTTACATAAGCAGAATCAACCTACTTTGGAAAGATTTGAAGAGCTGGTTGATGTGTATACCGGATTTTTGAGCGCCAACAGTGATATCCCATTTTTCGTTATTTCTGAAATCAATAGAAATCCAAAACTTTTGGTCGAATTTATTAAAGAAAGTGAGAAAATCAATTCATATCTTGATGTTTTGAAAAACATGCTCAACAGCTCACTGAAACCCAACCAAGCCAATTATTTTATGCAGATGCCCCTTGAAGAAGTGCTCACGATTGTGTACGGATTGCTGTTTATGCCACACATCATCGCTCCGATGGTAAATGAATTATATGAGGGTGATGAAAAGCGAATTGCTGATTATTACAGTCACCACAATGCCAATATAAAATTCATTATAAGGAAACTGCTAACTGATTAATTTGTTAAACACATATCCACACAAACATACAAGGTCTAAATTAATGTATATCCCTAAAATAAACAACAGTCCGCTGAACATCGGCATAGATGCCGGCTCCACCACGCTTAAAGTAGTGGTTACAGATAAAGACCACCACATCGTATATAAAAAATACAGCCGCCATTATGCTGATATTGCAGGTACGCTCCACAAAATGCTGCAGGAATTAATTGGAAAAATGGGAGATCGTCCTGCGAAACTTTGTGTTACAGGTTCTTCGGGAATGGGGATTGCCGAGCGCAGCGGTGTTGAGTTTGTACAAGAGGTGGTGGCATCGTGTGAGGTAGTTCAAACACACTATAAAGAAGCGAATGCCTTTGTGGATATTGGCGGTGAGGACAGTAAGATGATTTTTTTCTCGGAAGGGAAATCACCGGACATGCGGATGAACGGAAGCTGTGCAGGTGGCACAGGCTCGTTTATCGACCAAATGACTACCCTACTCAATGTGGAAATGAACGAATTTAATCAACTGGCGGAAAATTCCACCACGATTTATCCTATTGCTTCACGGTGTGGAGTTTTTTCCAAAACTGACGTGCAAAATTTATTGGCAAAAAATGTATGCAAAGAAGATATTGCAGCATCGGTTTTTCACGCCGTAAGCATGCAAGTAATTACTTCTCTTGCAAGAGGATATGAATTAAAGCCGATAGTTTTCCTCTGCGGAGGTCCCTTCACATTTATCCCGTCACTTCGTAAAGCATTTGCAGAGGTTAATAACCTTAAAAAAGAAGATATCATTCTTTCAGAAAATTCGGAAGTTATTCCGGCTTGGGGAGCTGCCATCATAGCTGATGAACAGATTGTAAGCAAATTAATTTCAGAATACGATACACTTTTCCAAAAGCCGGTCAAACGAACACTCAAACTTGCCCACAATCCGTTAAAACCACTTTTTAAAGATGAAAACGAGCGTAAAATCTGGAAAAGATCAAAAGAGCAGTATAAGCTGCCTTTCATTGATATCAGCGACATTAAAAATTCTAACTGTTTCATCGGCATCGACAGTGGTTCTACTACTACTAAAATTATCGCGACTGACGAAGATGGAAATGTTTTTTTCAGGTATTATACCAAAAATAACGGACTCTCACTTCATGCGGTAGAGACCGGACTTCAAAAGCTGCTAAAACTTACTCAGGATGCGGGATTGAATATGATTGTGCTGGGAAGCTGCGTAACAGGCTACGGCGAAGACCTGATTAAAAAAGCATTTCAGCTCGATACCGGCATGGTAGAAACCATTGCACACTATATGGGGGCCTATCATTTTGATAAAGATATTTCGTTTATTCTGGACATTGGCGGACAAGACATGAAAGCCGTCTTTGTAGAAAATGGAATTATAAAACGACTGGAAATCAACGAGGCTTGTTCCTCAGGCTGTGGTTCATTTATAGAAACATTTGCCAAATCGCTCAATTTTGATGTGGAAGACTTTTCCAAAATAGCTTTACAGTCTAAACATCCCTGCGACCTGGGTACCCGATGCACCGTTTTCATGAATTCAAAGGTGAAGCAGGCACAACGAGAAGGAGCATCACCGGCTGATATTTCGGCAGGGCTGGGCTACTCCGTAATCAAAAACTGCCTAAATAAAGTTTTGAAGCTTAAAGATATCAAGGAATTAGGTGAACACATCATGGTGCAAGGTGGTACATTCAGAAATCTGCCTGTGATCCGTGCGCTTGAAATTGAACTCGGCAGAGAAGTAATGGTGACCGACTTCCCTGAACTGATGGGTGCCTATGGTACAGCTTTATATGCCGAGGAAATCTATAAAACAGAAAAGACCACACCCAGACCGCTCTCCCAAATCGCAAAGTCTCAGTCTTATACAGACAGAAAAACGACTTGTAAAGGTTGTGAGAACAACTGCACCGTAACACAGTTCAGGTTTGCAAACGGAAACAGGTTTTATTCAGGAAATAAATGTGAAAAAGTTTACTCCAACTCGGGTGGCTCACACCGAAAGGGAATTAACCAACATGCCGAAAAATACACCCTGCTTTTTGACAGACCGGATGTAAAAGCTCCTGTGATAACACTCGGAATCCCGCGGGCATTAGGAGTGTATGAAAACTTCCCATTCTGGCATGCCTTGTTTTCATCCTGCAATATACAGTTGGAACCTTCCGACAAATCCACGACGAAACAATATGAAACCGGCATAGGTACGGTGATGGCAGATAATATCTGCTTTCCTGCCAAATTAACACATGGACATATCCTCAACTTGATTGACAAAAAAGTAGACAGGATTTTCATGCCCTTCGTAGTGTACGAAAACAAGGAAGATTCGGAAACAGTAAACAGTTATAACTGCCCGATCGTATCTGCCTATTCAGACGTAATACGGAGCGCGATTGATCCCGAGGGTAATTACGGTGTGCCACTGGATGCACCAACTTTCACATTTGCAGATAAAAAATTGATGAAACAAGCGTGTGGTCAATATATCCGTCAACTTCTTCCTACAATAGGAGAAAAAGCGATTGACCAGGCCTTTGAAAAAGCACTGGAAGCTCAAAAAGACTATGAAAAATCGCTCAATGCCCGTGCAAGAGAAATTCTTGCTAAAGCCGTGTCAGAGAATCGTTTGGTAATCTTGCTTGCCGGCCGTCCTTATCATATTGACCCACTCATCCAGCATAAAATTTCTGAGATGGTCACCGACTTCGGTGCCGATGTAATTAGTGAAGATATAGTACGTGAATTTGATATGCAGACAGATGAAGTACAGAGTGTGACGCAATGGGCGTACACCAACCGGATCTTCAAGGCGGCGCTTTGGGCGGCAAATGATGCTCCTGCCAATGTCAACTACGTACAGATCACTTCTTTTGGCTGTGGACCGGATGCTTTTATTTTAGACGAAGTAAATGATATTATGCACCGTGCCGGAAAAAATGCAACGGTAATAAAGGTGGACGACATCAATAATCTCGGCTCCACCCGCCTGCGGATACGCTCGCTGATTGAAAGTCTGAAGTTTAAGAACGAAGGAAAACATTATAAAAAAGAAATAGCCGTACACACGCCACCATTCATGAAGGAAGACAGGCGCAGAACCATTATCGGACCGTGGTTCGGTGATTTGTATTCACCATTTATTCCGGCAGCATTTGAAGTACTGGGTTATAAATATGAAAACTTACCGCCCAGTGATATGCAAACGGTAAAATTCGGACTAAAATATTCCAATAATGAAATTTGCTATCCGGCAACGCTGGTAGTAGGTGATATAGTGAAAGCCCTTGAAAGCGGTAAATACCGTCGGGATGAAATAGCCGTGGGGATTACGCAGACAGGGGGACAATGCCGTGCCACAAATTATGTGGCTTTGATAAAAAAAGCGATGATAGCGGCCGGCTACGGAGATATTCCGGTAGTAACTGTAAGTGCCAGATCGGGCAATCTGAACTATCAGCCGGGAATGAAAATAAAGTGGCATACTATCATTAAATCATTATTTACATGCGTTGTATATGCCGATTGTATTTCGCAATTCTACTACTCCACAGCGCCAAGAGAAAAAGAAGAAGGTGCAGCAATAGCCGTGAGAGACAAGTACATCAACTTAGGAATTGAAGCTATGCGTGCCAATGATGAAAAAAGGTTTTATGAACTGGCAGAAATGGCAGCTGATGAGTTTCTGAAAATAAATAACAAGGCGGACGTACCACGTATAGGAATAGTCGGAGAGATCTATGTGAAGTATAATAACTTCGGACATAAAAATGTTGTCAACTGGCTGATTGAACAAGGTGTAGAACCGGTGTTGCCCCCACTATCCAAATTTTTCCTAAATGCGTTCGCCAGTCGCGAAGCTCGTATAGAAGGAAATGTAAATGAACGCTCTATACCAAAGTTCATTACAAATTGGGTTGAGAAGTATGCCTATAAGATTATTCGAAAGATGGAAGCAAGGATAACTCATTATCCTTACTACATTCCTGTGAGCGATGTTCATGAAGATGCCCGCAATGCATCGGAAATAATCAACCTGAATTCGCAGTTTGGAGAAGGATGGGGAATATCGGCAGAATTTGGTGAGTTTGCGCGTTACGGTGTAAACAATGTGGTCAGCCTGCAACCTTTCGGATGTATTGCCAACCACGTCATATCTAAAGGAATAGAAAAGCGGACACGTGAAATTTATCCAAATCTAAATCTGCTGTTCCTTGATTTCGATAGCGGCATGAGCGAAGCCAATATCTTCAACCGCCTTCACTTTATGATCAAGAACGCGAAAAGTTCCGCTGAAGAAACCCGTTTAATCGAGGCGTCATAGGATTTATGATTTTCTCGCTGATTTACGCGGATTGAAAATCGTAGATTAACGCAGATTTAGAATCACAGATTTAATCTGCTCCGCAAACTCTTCAGCTTGCTCCATCGTAGCAGCTTCAGAATAAATACGGATGATAGGTTCAGTATTGGATTTTCTCAAATGCACCCATCCGTCGGGGAAGTCAATTTTAACCCCGTCAATATCGGTAATTTCAAACTGACTGTATTGTGATTTTACTTTATCAAGCAAGGCATCAACATCCAGGTCGGGTGTCAATTCAATTTTATTTTTGGAGATAAAATAATTAGGATAAGTTTTTCTTAATTCCGAAACTTTCTTGCCGGATTTTGCCAGGAGAGAGAGGAATAAAGCAATTCCCACCAGGGCATCCCGACCATAGTGAGCGGCAGGATATATCACTCCGCCATTGCCTTCACCACCTATGACAGCCTGTGTTTCCTTCATTTTCTCTACCACATTAATTTCGCCAACGGCAGCAGGTGTATATTGCATGCCATAACGCGCTGTAACATCCCGCAATGCACGTGTAGAGCTAAGATTTGAAACCGTATTGCCGGGAGTGTGCCGGAGCACATAATCAGCCACAGCTACTAAAGTATATTCTTCACCAAACATAGAACCATCCTCTGCGATAATAGCCAAACGGTCCACATCCGGATCAACAACAAAACCGACATCCACCTGACCATTTTTTATCAGTGTGGAAATTTCAGTCAGATGCTCGGGCGAGGGCTCCGGATTGTGCGGAAAATGACCGGTCGGATCGCAATAAAGTTTTTCAACCCGTTTCACTCCCAAAGCTTCTAACAAAGCAGGGATTGCTATACCACCTACCGAATTGACACAGTCGATGGCAACCGTAAAATCAGCCTTGCGAATCGCTTCCACATCCACCAGGTCAAGCGCCAACACATCGGCAATATGTTTATCTGTATAGCTGTCATCGGCTGTCAATCTACCCAGGGAATCCACATCAGCAAACACAAAGTCTTCATCAGCAGCTTTTTGCAAAACATCCGCACCCATTACTGCGTTTAAAAATTCTCCTTTTTCATTCAATAATTTCAGGGCATTCCATTGTTTGGGGTTGTGACTTGCCGTGAGGATGATGCCGCCGGCAGCCTTTTCCTTTATAACAGCCACTTCTGTAGTCGGCGTAGTAGCCAAACCGATATCTACCACATCCATGCCCATCCCCAACAGGGTACCTACAACAATTTGCCGCACCATCTCACCCGAGATACGGGCATCACGACCAACAACTACCGTATTGGACTCTACCGTTTTATTTTCTTGAATATGGCAAGCATACGCTGCGGTAAAACGCACAATATCAAGAGGATTTAAACCCTCTCCTACTCGACCGCCAATGGTCCCTCTGATTCCTGAAATTGACTTGATTAATGACATATTAATTTCTTAACACTCTGATGGTTAAATCATATCCTACCGGTGTAGCAGGTCTGCTGAAGTTTGAAAATCCTATTTTAGAAGGCACGATCAATTGCGCTTCAGCATTGTTATATTTCATATATCCAACGGCTTCATGCCAGGCAACACAGGCCTGAGAGTGATCACCATAAGTAAATTCCTTCGGATGTGCCAGCTGAACTGTACTTTGTGTTGAAATCGTATCCGGTTTCACTCCTAATCCGTACTGGTCGTATTTGGTCACTATTTGTTCACGATACACAATACTGTCAGTGCTCAAATAATCACCTCTGTTTGTCAATCGAAAATACAAGCCGGACTTGCTTTTATAATACACTTTGTCGGGCCAGGGAAATTCAGCAGGCATCTCTTCTACAACTTTAATTTGTTGGCGACTGATAAAATCCTCTATCAATTCCCGCTCTGCTTCTAATTCTTCTGCATAGGTGGCAGTATCGTCTTTACAAGAAATAAAGAAAGCTATACTTATCGCAAGCAGTGATATGATGAAGAAATGACGTTTCATACGTTTCTAATTTATAAAATTAGCGGATATTGGCAACACTCATGATATCGGCGAAAACCCCGGCAGCTGTAACGCTGGCACCGGCACCATATCCTTTAATGATCATCGGATAATCATAATAGCGCTCCGTTTTTATCATGATGATGTTATTGCTTCCTTCCAATTCATAGAAAGGATGATGCATATCCACCTCCTGCAAACCGACTGAGCATTCACCATTTTCCATGGTAGCAACAAAGCGACAACGTTTATTTTCAGCCTCTAAGCGTTTGCGTATCATTTCAAACTCAGCATCCAATTCATGGATAGAATTCCAAAAATCATCCAGGGTGCCTTCAAAGTATTTCTGAGGTACAAACAGATTCTTTTTAACATCTTCCTGTTCAACCTTATAGCCGGCTTCACGAGTTAAAATAACCAATTTTCTGATCACATCCGTCCCACTTAAGTCTATCCGGGGATCAGGCTCGGAATAACGCGCTTCTTTAGCCATAACGATGGCTTTGCTCAAAGGAATATCGGCACTGATGGTGTTGAAGATAAAGTTCAATGTACCTGACAAGACTGCCTCTAATTTCAGAATTTTGTCCCCTGAATTCACCAAATTATTCATGGTGTTGATAACGGGCAAACCTGCTCCTACATTGGTTTCAAATAAAAACTTAATGCCTCGTTTCCGGGCAATATCTTTCAACTCAATATAGGTATCATAATCACCTGATGCAGTGATTTTATTGGCAGCCACCACAGAAATATTGTGTAATAGAAGTTCCTTGTACAAACCGGCAATTTGCCGACTGGCAGTACAATCGACAAACACGGCATTGAAGATGTTCATTTCCAACACACCTTTCAAAATCACTTCAGGGGTAGAGTCGATGCCTTCGGTAGCCAACAATTCCCGGTAATTTCTTAAGGCAATACCATCCCGGTTGAAAAGAACCTTGTATTCATCGGCAACACCTACCACCTTAATTTTGATGTTGTTTTGTTTCAGAAGTTTAGGCTGTTGCTGCATGATTTGATCCAACAAGCCGCCGCCAACCGTCCCTATTCCAACCAAAAAGATATTCAGTTCCTGGAACTCGGACAAGAAAAACACTTCATGCAAAACATTCAATGTCTTTCTCAGCACCGCTGATTCAATAACAAAAGAGATATTTGTTTCCGATGCTCCTTGCGCAATAGCAATGACATTGATACCACTACGCCCCAATGCGCCGAAGAGTTTCCCTGAAATGCCGGGAATGCGTTTCATATTATCACCCACCACAGCAATCGTAGCCAGGTTTTTCTCTGCACGCACCGAATTGATTTCACCAACGGCAAGTTCATCCTTGAATTCTTCGGAGATTACCTTTACAGCCAAATCAGCTTCATCATTGGTAACGCCCACAGATATGGTATTTTCGGATGCTGCCTGAGAAATAAAGAAAGTCGATATACCCACATTTGCCAAAGCGCCAAAGACCCTTTTGCTGATCCCGATCACACCTACCATACCCAGCCCCACCATGGTCACGAGTGCAGTGTTGTTGATGGACGAGATCCCTTTCACCGGCCGGGTGCTTGTGGTTTTATTCCGGGAAATGTACGTTCCCTGAGCATGCGGATTGAAAGTATTCTTGATATATATCGGAACATTCTGATGATAAGCAGGATAGATGGTCGGAGGATAAATCACTTTGGCTCCGAAATTACACAACTCCATGGCTTCTACATAGCTCAGATTTTCTATCACGTAAGACTTGCTGATCACACGTGGATCAGCAGTCATAAAACCGTCCACATCCGTCCAAATCTCCAGCACATCAGCCTCTAAAGCAGCAGCTAAAAGCGATGCCGTATAATCGGAACCACCACGACCTAAGTTGGTTATCAATCCCGTATCCTTATCGGAAGCTATAAATCCCGGACATAAGGTTACAGCGGGCAATTCAGGGAAATGCTTTTTAATCAGTTTAGTAGAAAGATCGATATCCGGACGATGCTTGTCAAAGCTCCCGATGGTTTTGATAAAGTCGGGAGCATAGGCATACACAGCCTTATCAATTACCTGACACAAAATGCGCGATGAGATCCTTTCCCCATAGCTCACGATCAAGTCTTTGGTTTGCTGTGACAATTCCTTTTCCTTCGAAAGATTTTGGTACAAAGTCCACAACTCATCAAATAAAGCCTGAATTTCAGTCCGGGTAGATATTAATTTAGACTGCGGAACAACAGCCTGTATGATGTCCATATGTCTCTTGCGAAGTGCCTCAAAAACAGCCTGGATATTTTTCCCCTGATGTGCATCTTCGGTCATGGAAATTAAGGTGTCTGTGGTTGCATTTGTAGCCGACACAACGACCACAACCGGTTCATTCACACTTTCCACGATCCGTTTAACTTGTAAAATACCTTCTATGGAACCTACGGACGTTCCCCCAAATTTCATTACCTTCATAGCTTGAACTGCATTTTTTGAGTGTGCAAAATTAGCGAATTTTTCTCAATAATGCAGGACTTTGCCGGTTTAAAAATAATTCAGTTGTATTTTCAGGAAAATAATGCTACTTTTGCAGCGCATTTTTCGAAAACCAAGGAAGGAAAAACAGGTCCGGTAGCTCAGCTGGATAGAGCAACAGCCTTCTAAGCTGTGGGTCGTGGGTTCGAATCCCGCTCGGATCACTGTAATAATCAAACACTTATCTAAATGTTTAGGTAAGTGTTTTTTTGTTTTGGGAAAACAATGGGAAAACTAGAGGCAACTAATACTAATATATATCCACAATTTTCAATAACCCTAAAACACGTATTTACATTAGTTTTTAACCTGAAGGACTTAAATCTATTAAAGATATTGTAATAATTAATTATATTTGTGAAAACAAGTTTGCACAACACTTTCCAGTATATTTATTGGTTTGTGGGATAATTTTAAGTTTCTGAATTCACTAAATGGATTCAGAAACTATTTATTTTAATTAACAAGCAACAAATACCGTNTGCGTAATAATAATCTGTAATNCTGAAATTTTAATCAAATTGAGNGGTTTTTTTAAAATTCTATGAGAGCAAAAGTATACGTTGAAACCAATAAAAAAGATATTTACTATTATGACCATGTAAAAAAAGCTGTATATGATCTATATCCATTAAGAGTTGATAAGATTCAAACCCTGGAATATTTTAATAATAATCTATATGCCGATGCCAGATTTCGGGCTTTTAAAAAAAACAATAACGATAAAATTAAAGAGNCCGATTTTAAAGAATTACCTGGTGAAGTAAATCGTGATATTGCTTATAAGGTTAGGATTGAACTATTGAATGTTATTTCAGACGATGATACTTTCATATTCGCGCATAATATATTAGCTCTAGGTATAAATAAATATGTTGAATCTCATAGATTAAATATTTGTAAGCCTAAACTGGAGAGTCTTGATGTTATATCAAAAATTGAGAATTTAATTTGCGAATATAAAGAAGATTATCCAAAATATAATTTGTCAGAATTCTTAATGCAGAAGGATCACTGGGAGTTTTATTGCAATCATAATAGTGAGCTTCAAAAGGATGAGGAATGGTGGCTTGAGGCTTTCAATTATGCTTATGAACTATTTGACAAAGTACGTGTGAAGTCTTATGATCCTTTTAAGGCACAGTATATCATTAAAAATATTTATTTTAATGATAAAGAGTTTGAGCCAATTATTGTTGCGATTATCAAAAATCTAATTGATAATTATAATTGCAATAATGATGATGAAAAAAGGAAGCGTTTGAAAATGCTATCAGTAATGATAGAAGAGTATAATAGTGAGAGTTACTTGAATATCGATAAGTATTATCAAAAAAAATTACCTTCCCTAAATCCTGATAAAATCAATTGGCTTAAAGCAACAAAGGTATTTAATTACAATATCATTAGAAAGTGGGTATTTCATGACTCCTTTAACCATGATCAGAGATTGAATATTATAAACCTTATAGAGAAAAAATACTATAAGGAAAAAGCAAGCCATCCAGATATTCTAATATATGATCTTTCAGAATATTTCCAGAACTTAAGAGATGAGGTTAATTCAAATCTAATCAAAGAGTGTGATGAGGTTAATTCATACAACGAGTCTTCATTTATGAAGGAAATTGAAGCTCTGAAAATTGATTTATTCCAAAAAACTAATGAAGTTGAGAGGTTATACCGGGAGAATGAAGCACTTAAAAAGGAGAATCAAAAACTTGCAAAAGATGTTTCTGATGATGGAATGACTGTTTCTCAACTGGCCATAACTTTCTACTACTTTTTTAATGAGTTGGGTGTAAATTTTGGTAATTCTGATAAGACTGAATGGGCAAAGTTGATTCATATAATAACCGGTAAGAGTAGAGAGAGGATCAGAAGNGCGCTTAATATTGAATTTGATACAAAAATCTCACAGAAAAATCTAAGATATATTGCTGGTTGTTTNCATAATTTATTCCCGCTTATCGAAGATAAAATAATAAAAGATATCAAAGAGTAAATTTGTAACCCCCTCTGTAACCCCTTCTGTAACTCCCTGACTCCGTTACAGCCTATATTTAGCTATCTATATTTGTCCCATCACCTCANNGTAGAGGTGGTGGCTTNTTTTTTATTGGCACATAAATANGTCTATTAATGCCATTAATATTATGGATGACAAAACAATTACATTTAATGAAGTACCTGAAGCAATTACTGTTCTGATTGAGAAAATTGGAAATCTTGAAAACATGATCGAAGCTACATTGAATTCCAAACCTNATGAAGTTGTATGGATGAATGTTGATGAACTGTGTNCTTATCTGCCAGCGAAGCCGGCCAAACAAACTGTTTACGGTTGGGTNTGCTCTAAATTTATTCCTTATCATAAGAAAGGGAAGAAATTACAGTTTCTAAAAAGCGAAATTGATGAATGGTTGATAAGTGATAGCAAAGAAAAGGAAGATCTGGAAGCAGCTATTGAGGAACAGACTATGCGTATCCGTAATAATATAAGAAGGAGGAGCCTATGAAAGGAGTAGATTTAACTGATCGGCAAGATGAATGGTCTGANTGGATTGATGCTCAGGATGTATGCACTAACATGCATATTAGTCAGCGTACTTTACAGACCTGGAGAATTGAAGGTCTGCTTCCTTTCTCACGGATTAAAGGTAAGTTATATTACAGAAAGTCGGACATCTTTTTATTACTAAAGAAAATTATAATGGTGATTTAAGAAGAGGTGATTACGAGAGTGAAGATGATGGGAAAGGAGGTATGAATGCTAGTGAAATGTGAAGTTAATGGAAGAGTAACTGAAGAAAATAATGTAGTAAGTGTTTCTGATAAACAAAATTTTATTGATTTAGATCATTCTCAAATTCTGTTTTCTCTTTATGAACAAATCGATGAGGTGGATTTCAGAAATGAGGCTGGTTTCCTAAATGATGATCAGAAATTACTGCAGAAGCATTTCCTTGTTACGTGTGTTGAGAAAATTCTCGAAACAGCGGATAAGAATAATTGGGGTGTATGCAGAAATCATAATTTCATTTATTTGTACAATGGTGAGTATTGGAGTTGTGTGGAGTCTCAGGATTTCCAAATATTCCTCGGTAAAGCTGCCGAGAAAATGGGTGTTTATAAATTCGAT
>JGI24707J26582_10002450_pt1 | contig 13883 bp, 10 predicted proteins | sample BioPla1DNA1_FD_26582 | JGI IMG/M metagenome (IMG submission 26582) | reverse complement strand
TGGAAAAGAAAATACTTCACCCCCAGCTAGTGACTCAACACCGGACAATGGCGATCCCGATAATGGCAAGGACAATGAGTCAGACAAGGATAAAAAACCAACTAAAGATATAACAATGGAAGACCTATTGAACCATCCAGAATCGCCAGAGAGTGATTTTGCTTGTACTGGTGATGAGACTACTGGATTAACCATAGTACGATATGATGGTGATGATGAGATTGTTGTAATACCAGAAAAAATAAGAGGGATACCAGTTGTAAGAATTGATAGTCATACCTTTGCTAATAGGGATGATATAAAAGCAGTCAGGCTATCTGATTCTGTTACTGAGCTTAGATTTGGTGCCATTGGCATTTGTACAGGACTTGAACTATTTGCCAGTGGTTCAGGTTTGGAGATAATAGGTGATTCAGCATTTTTAAACTGTAAATCATTAAGAGAGGTTAGATTAAATGAGGGTTTGAAATCGATAGATATTCAAGCTTTTTCGTTTTGCACTAGCCTTGATAGTATATCAATTCCTTCTAGTGTGGAAGATTTAGCTAAGACACCATTTAGCGGAATGTCAGATGGTTTCACAGTTATAGTAGAAGAGGGTACTGCAAGTGCAAAGGTCGCAGAAGAAATAGAGGAAATGGGCTATATAAAAGTAGAGTATAGGTGATAGGGGAGGTTTGATCACATAGGAAGGGAGGACATAAACATGAAAAGACTTTTGGTTATTCTACTAGTACTAACAATGGTATTAGGCTGTGTAGCCTGCAAAAGTAACACAGGGGGGAAGGACAGTACCTCTCCACCAGTTACTAGCTCAACACCAGGAAATGATGATCCCAATAATGGCAAGGACAATGAGTCAGACAAGGATAAAAAACCAACTAAAGATATAACAATGGAAGACCTATTGAGCCATCCAGAATCGCCAGAGAGTGATTTCAAGTGTATGGAGGGTAAGGAAGGTTTGGTTCTACTTAATTATCTAGGTAGTGATGAGGTTGTTGTCCTACCAGAGACTATAGATGGTAAACCTATTACCAGTATCTCCAAGTATACCTTTGCTAATACAGACGCTATAAAAGCAGTCAGGCTATCTGATTCTGTTACTGAGCTTGAATTTGGTGCCTTTGGTGGATGCACAGGACTAGAACTATTTGCTAGTGGTTCTGGATTGGAGATAATAGGTGATTCAGCATTTTTAAACTGTAGATCATTAAAAGAGGTAAGATTAAATGAAGGATTAAAGACGATAGAGGGTGGAGCATTTTCGTTTTGTACAAGTCTTAGCAGTGTAGATATTCCTGCTAGTGTAGAGGATATCTCAGATGCTCCATTTAGCGGGATGTCAGACGAATTCAAAGTAATAATCAAGAAAGGTTCTGTATTAACGGAAGATGCGAACAAGTTAGCAGAACTAGGATATATGAAAGTAGAGTATAGGTGATAGGAGGGTGAGAATACATGAGAAGGGGTAGAGAAAGGGGTGCGATAGTTGTTGAGGCAACACTGTCGCTAACTGCATTCGTATTTGTCATATTTACAATATTGACTATCGTTAACATATTCTATATACAAGCTAAAATGAGTATAGCCCTTAACTCTGCTGCTAAAGAGGTATCTCAGTATTCCTACCTCTATTACAAGCTAGGTGTTAATAAAGTGGAAGCTAAGTTAGCCGAAGGTACAGAAAGACAGAGGGCAACTGCTGAACAAACAATCGATGGTATAGGGACTTTTTTAAACTCAATGTCAGAGGCTGAAAACAATTTTAACTCTAGGAACTTCGATNANTTGATATTGGATATAGAANAAGGTGTTACTAGCGTAACTAGCCTTGTTTCAATGTATGCTGAAGAACTTAAAGATGACCCTAAAGGTTTTATTATTGGAATGGGGAAAATGGCTGGCGATCAGATAGGAAGAAAAATGAAGGCTTTTCTTGGACAAGTTCTTGCCAAAGCGTTTATGGAAAAGAACCTTAAGGCCTATAAGGGAGATGACCCTGATCGTTTTCTTAGACGTTATCGAGTCGTTGATGGGCTAGATGGTCTTGACTTTAATTATTCTGCTTTGATGGCTAACGGTACCTCTGATCAGATACAGCTAGTTGTCACATATGATGTTGAAGTTATAAAGCTTTTGAACATAGATTTTACATTTACCTTTAGACAATGTGCAAAGGCTACAGCATGGGGGAATGGTATAAGTAAAATTGAATCACAAGAGCCAACCTCTGCTGAGAGTACTATTTGGGATGAAAATGATCAATACCGGGGTAAATATATAGTTGCTCAAGAAAAGAAAAACTACACATATACAGCAAGTGGAAATGGTTTCGATGCATATAACAATGTTGGTGGGGTTAATGAATTTATAACTATAACATCGATTAACACACATGCGGCAAGTTACCAGACCTCAAGAGGTATCAAGAATAGGCTTAGTAGCACTTTTAACGATATGTACAATAAAGTCTCTAGGCTAGATGAAAATATTAATGTACAGGATAGAGGCGGTATGACAGTCCCTATAACATCTAATAAGATTTCTAGGACCTTTAAGATAGTACTAGTTGTACCTGATAATGCTGATATGAGTATAGTTCAGCAAGCAGTAGCTGAGTTTGAGAGTACATATGGTGTTAAAGTACAAGTTAAAACAGGCTATGGTAGCCCCACACCTGAAGCGGTAGAAGAAAAGGAAGATGGAAGTTAGATAACCAGGGGAGGTGAACGAAAAATGGCAGGATGGATATTGCCTGTGGTCACTACTGTTCTTTGTATTATTAGCTTTATATTTTTAGTAAGAGATTTAGATGAAAATCCTAAAGTGGCTAAGTATACAGATGTAGACGGAAAGCAAAGGAAAACAGTTACTAAATCAGTATTTATATATAGTATTCTTATGACCATTATTACGATTTCTATATCTGTTCTACTTAGCTATCTATACAAGGATAACAGTATTGCTAAAAGCTTAAAAAGTGTAGCACTCCTAAGCCTTCTTTGGCCAATTGCGATTGTGGACTATAGGTCATATAGGATACCTAATATTTTTATTATACTAGGTTTAGTTTATCGCCTTATCATATTCTTTTTCGAACTTATATATCAAAGTGATTTAGTGTGGATGTCTCTTCTATCGGAGGTGATTGCTGCTTTGGCCTTATTGGTTGCAGCTCTACTTTGTACCTTGGGTCTAAAAAACTCCATCGGTTATGGCGACATGAAATTATTTATCCTGATGGGTTTTCTCCTAGGCTTAGAAGGTATATGGGGGGCAATCTTTCTTTCATTAATTGTCTCATTCTTTATATCAGCTTATCTCCTAATAACAAAGAAAAAGACTAGGAAGGATGCAATCCCTTTTGGTCCAGCAATAACGATTGGAACGTTTTTATCTATATGTTTGACAGGAATGTGAGGTAGCAGAATGAAGAATTACAAGTTTGTAGTCCCTATTGTCTTGGTAGCTTTGTTCATTTTATCGATCTACATGCTCTATGACACAAAAGCCAATGCTTTATTGCAATATAATGAGTACTTGAAGCTGGCACGTGATTATAGGAAACAAGATATACAAGTAGATGCAGAGGAAAACTATATTAAAGCACTTAGCATTAATCCTCATATAGAGCTGTATATAGAGATAGGTCAGTTCTATAATGAGTCAGAACAAATAAAAAAAGCTACAGAGTGGGGTAATACAATTATCAATAAATATCCAATGGAGATTATCGGCTATGAATTTTTAATGGATTTATATATCAAGCAAGCTGATTATGTAGCAAGCTTTAAGCTCTTGGATATTATTGAAAAGAGAAACCTATCCTCTACTCTTGTTGACGAATTGATAAGTGAAATAGAGTATGAATATTTTTTTAACCATGAGTTTAGTGATGTAGGGATATACAGTATGGGTCTTTGTCCAGTTAAAATCGAAGATAAATGGGGTTATGTCGATTTAACAGGTAAAAAAGTGATAGGTAATAAGTTTATAGAAGCAGGCTATCATTCTGGACAACTAGCTCCAGTTATAGATAGTAACGGGCAAGCATATTTTATTGATACTAATGGAAACAAAAGAAAGGTAGTACTAGATTTAAAGAACGTAAGAAAACTAGGGCTTATTGAAAATGGTGTGTTCTCGCTATATAACGGTAGTTCATGGGGCTTTTATAATGATGACAATGAGCATATTTTTGGTGAATACGAAGAAGTCTCAGCCATGGGCAATGGTGTTGCGGCCGTTATGAAGGACAATAATTGGTCCCTGGTTGACCGTGATGGTAAGGCCTTGTCACCATTTACCTATGATGGAGTAGTCATGGACGACAAGCTTGTAGTGAGTAGATATGATCGTGTATTTGTATACTCTGACTACTATTATCACTTAATCGATACAAAGGGTAATAGTATTACTAATCAAAAGTTCCAAGATGCACGTATTTTCAACGATGACACATATGCAGCAGTTAAGATAGATGGACAATGGGGGTTTGTAGATTTAGATGGGAACATAAAAATAGAGCCTAAATATGAGGATGCAAGAAGCTTTTCCAATGGCTACGCCGCCATAAAATTTGCTGGCAAATGGGGATTTATAGATATGGACAATAACATAGTTATTGATCCACAATTTGATGATGCAAAGGACTTTAATGTAGCTGGCTGTGTCTTCGTACTTCAGAATCAAGAGTGGAGACTACTGCGCTTATTTAAATATAATCATTAAGGAGTAGAGGATTATGAGCTTTACATTTGAAAATCAAGGAACAAATACCTATTTGGTATACAAGATCCGGGACAATGATTCCCTAGATACTACGGGTTTAGGGATGCTGACCAACAATAAAATAAGCGGGCTGGTTCCGGCCTTCTTCACACAAATGGATAATTCAAAGTACATCAGATACAATGTTACTTCTAAAGTATCAGTCAAGCATTTTTTCGATGGGTATGTAAACAAAAAAAGGCTGACAGGGGTATTCAACAGTATAGTAGTCGGTATGTTATCTGCTGAGGATTATATGCTTGACATTAATTCAATTTTATTAGATCTAGACTATATCTTTGTTGATGTATCAACATGTGAAGCGAGCTTGATTTGCTTGCCGATTATCAAAAATGAGGAAAAGCATAGTGAAATAGGTCAATTCTTTAAAAATATTATGTTTAGTACTCAGTTTGACCAAAGTGAGAACTGTGATTATGTAGCAAAAATAATAAACTTTTTAAATAGTTCACCAGTCTTCTCTTTAGTAGAGTTTAAGGCCATTCTCGATGAGATTATCAACAGTAATGAGAAGGGGCCTGAAAAAGAAGTGCAACAAGCTCAGCAGCCCAAGCTGACAACAGTAGTTAAAAATCAAGCTAGCTACTCAGTAAACACTGAAAAGGCAGCAGCTCCAGCTGCAGCTATTAACAGCAGGCCTGTGTCTAAGCAAGCTCCTATTGCCCCTCAAACTCCTAAGGCTAAAGCAGTGCCTACTAAACCTGTGTCAAAAGCAACTGCCCAGGGGGAAAAACAGATGACCTGGCTAAAGCTGATGATGAATTATAGCAAGGAAAATGCTGCATTGTATAAGGAACAGAAGGCAGCAAGAAAAGCAAATAAGGGGCAAGCTGCAAAGATGCAACCTGTAAATAATAGCTCCTTTAATGTACCAGGTACAGCTGCTGCTAATGTAGAGCCTGCACAAGCTAAAGTCAAACCACAAGCGACCACACAAGTAAAGATGCCAAGTGCAGTCCCAACACAAAAAAACCCTACTCCTAAAAAACCAGAACATGTTGTAGCTCAACAAGCCAGTCCGCCTATAAGGCAGGGGGTGTCTACTTCTCAGCCAGGGCCCCAGAACAGGCCTATGAGCTTTGGAGAAACAACTGTTCTAGGAGGAGTAATTGGAGAAACTACTGTGCTAAATGCAGGGCAGCAAACGCAGCCTGTAGCTCCTTTCCTGTTCCGTGTGAAGAACAACGAAAAGATTATGATAGACAAGCCTGTATTTAGAATTGGTAAGGAACGCAGCTATGTTGATTATTTTATTAGTGACAATACTGCAGTTAGCCGCAGTCACGCCAACCTTATAACTAGGGATAACTCCTACTATATAATGGATACCAATTCAACAAACCATACATTCATAAATGATGTAATGATTCAAAGTAATGTTGAAACAGAGTTAAAACATGGCGATAAGATAAGGCTGGCAAATGAGGTCTTTGTATTTAATCTTTATTAGGTGGACCACTATATGCAAGCAAGAGGTGTAACCGCAGGTAAGACGAATTTGATGCAAAAAGCATTAATGTTATTTATCGTAATTCTCCCCTACATGATATTTATTATTATGTCATTGGGTGTTTTCCTAAAACCAATAGAGGATGGTGATGAGCTGTGGAATTATAATTTTGCACGGAATATACATGATGGTCGACTGCCATATCTTGATTTTAATATGGTTCAGACACCCTTGGCAGCATACATAAGCGGGTTTTTCCTAAAAATATTTGGAAACACCCTACAGGGGTTTAGGTTTGTGTCAGCTATTTTTTTGGCTACAACCTTTAGCATCTTGTATCACTTGTGCAAAAAGATTACTAATAACAGTATCATGGCCTGGGTATCAGCAAGCTATGCCTTTGCCTTAAATTTTATAGTTTGGGTCTACAATTATAACAATCTAAACCTTTTACTTTTACTTATAATACTATGCCTAGAGTATAGGATTATTAGTTCAGGCAGTACAAACAGTTATAAGTATGACTTGTTGGTTGGCTTGTTAGTAGGGATGATGCCCCTTATAAAGCAAAGCACTGGGATAGTTTTTATATTAACAAACACTATTTTGTGTTTTGTATCAGTAGCAAAGGATAGGAGCTTATTGAGGGCAAAAGTTCATAGATGGCTAGTTAGTTTTGTTCCCATAATTGCTTTTACTATTTTCATGGTTATTAATGGGTCTATCTATGAGTTCATTGACTATGCAATCCTTGGTATAGGTGAGTTTACTCATAGGACTTCGTATTTTGAGTTTATTTTATCTTCCCCTGTAGCTTTTTTGCTCGGAATATTTCCTGTTATAACAATTGCCCTGTATATCAATAATAAAATAGCTAAGCGTGCAAGCTCCCAAGTATACCTAACATTCTTTGCATTTTCTATTGCGGGACTTTCGGTTGCTTTCCCCCTGTGTGATTATGTGCATTTTATTGTAGCTATTGTACCATTTATTCCGTGCTTACTACTATTGTATAATCCAAGGCCTGTTAAATTATTTGAAAAGGCTATTTGCTGTACTTTACCGGCTATAGTACTTGTAGGCTTAGTCATAAGTGTCTACCCATCAGCTGATAGCTACAAGCTATGTTCAGTGAATAAGCTAGAGGGCCTACCGATAGATATTGACCTAGAAAATAATATCAAGACCCTGGTTGACTATATAAAAGCAATGGAAGAGGATGGCTATAGCGTTGTAGTCGCAGATGAGTATGGGATCATATATATGATTCCCCTAGAAAGGTGTAATAAGGATTTTGACATGTTACTTGTGGGCAATATTGGGAAAAAGACTGTACAAGACTTATTAGAGCAAAACAAGAGCGATATTATCTTAGTAAGGGGGAATAACTCCACCCTTGGTTATCAAGCCCACTATGAATTTATAGATGAAGTAAAATCAAAATACCGGAAAATTGGAGAGGTATCAAGCTTTTATGCATACTATAAACGATAAAAAGATAAAACTACTTCATTTGATCCCTATAATCCTTATTATTGAAATTATAGCTGCTACTTTTTTATACTGCTTTTCCCAAGGGATTAGTGGTAACGATTTTTGGTGGCACGTAAAAGTAGGCCAGTGGATAAGCGAGCATGGCACGATTCCTACTACAGACATCTTTTCCTGGTATGGTATGGAACTAGCTATTCCATGGACTGCTCACGAGTGGCTCTCTGACCTGATATTATATGGAGTACATTCTACATTAGGGGATATAGGTATATACCTACTATCGATCCTATTGGCTTTATTGATGATTGTATTGCTTATGGCCCAGGCTAAAGAGTATATAAAAAAGAACCTGTTAATTGCTGGATTCTTCTTTAGTCTATTTACAGTAGTAACTAGCTTGTTTTTTTATGGTAGACCCCATGTGTTTAGCTACTTCCTATTATTTTTTGAGCTGAAAATACTGTATAACTATATAGACAAGCCAGATAGTAAGCAAATATATCTAGTACCCCTTATTGGCTGTCTCTGGAGTAATTTGCATGGAGGTTCATCAAACCTGGCCTATATACTATGCTTTGTCTTTTTAGTAGTAGCAGCAATAAACCTTGATTATGGCAGAATACAAGCAAGGCGTATCAATAATAAAGCTTTGACAAGGCTACTATTTGTGTCAATTGTTACTGTTTTGTCGATACTGATTAATCCTATTGGCCTAAAAGTATTTGTATATCCCTATTATAGCTTGACTGATAATCTTATGATGACAGTTATAAGTGAGTGGCAAGCACCTGATGCCAAAGATATTGGTGCTCTTATACTCTATTATTTTCCTATCCTACTAATGACTATCGGTTTTTTAGTAGAGGAGAGGAAAATCAGATTGATAGATATAACAGTTATGGGCTTGTTCTTGTTTCTTTTCTTTAGAAGCGCTAGGTTCATAATTCTCTGGTATATAGTAGCAAGTTTTTGCGCCATTAGATATCTACCAACCTTAAAGGTAAAGAAGATAAAAAAAGCATCAGAAAAGATCATAGTATGCTCGTGTCTAGTGTTGCTATTAGTACCAATTGGATATAGTGCAGTTAAGGTAGTAGACAGTATAAAAAACGGTCAACCTATCAGAACAGTAATTTCAGACGATATGATTGAGCAAATAAAAAAAGACTCACCTGCTAGGATATTCAATGACTACAACACTGGTGAGACGCTTATCTATAATGATATTTTAGTTTTTTTTGATGCTCGAGCTGATTTATATGCAGCAGAAAACATTATGGCAGATGGTATAAGCCTTATCTATTTGGAGAGGGCAAACAAGGGTGCAGATACTATGTATGTAGATGTGGAAGCCTTACTTTTTAAATATAAGTTTGATGGAATATTGATATTAAAGCATAGACCCTTGTACGCATATTTGATAAGCCATCCTGATAGGTTTACATGCCTTTATGAGGATAGTACTTCTGGATATTTTAGGGTCAATCCTTCTAGCTAGATATGGCTTGAAAGATTAGGTGAGGGTAACACTTTACATGCATGCAAAAAAGGGGGGTGTAGTGGAGTTCAGCTATCAATTTTGTAGGACAAGCTATAGAACTCTTAAATCCATGAATTTTATTGTACAAGCTTCAACAGACAGGGGTAACACAAAGGAAAAGAATCAGGACAGTCTAAGTGTAAAGGTAGTCAATACTTCAATTGGGAAGATGGTTTTTGCTGTCCTGTGTGATGGTATGGGAGGGCTTGAAAAGGGAGAAGTGGCCAGTGCCACAATAGTCAACGCCTATAACAAATGGCTAATAAATGAACTACCTTTGCTTTGTAATACTGGAATTAGTGATGGTGACATAAGAAGGGCATGGGTGGGTATTGCAGACGAGTACAATGAGAAAATAAAAAGTTATGGTAAAAGCCATGGTGTGAGCCTAGGCACTACATTAACTGCAATGCTAATTACAAGCAACAGATATTACATTATTAATATAGGNGATACAAGGGCCTATGAGATAGATAAGGAGGTCACTATTCTTACAAGGGACCAGACACTAGTTGCTAGGGAGATAGATCATGGCAGACTAACAAAGGAAGAGGCAGCGGTAGACAGTCGAAGAAATGTCCTCCTACAGTGTATTGGGGCATCAGACCNTATATATCCTGATATGTTTTTCGGAGTCACAAAAAAGGATACNGTGTATATGCTCTGTTCNGACGGCTTTAGGCATGAGATTAGCCAGGAGGAAATATATGCATATATGCAGCCCTCTCAAATGTCAGACCCAAATAGGATGAAAGCTAACATGGATATGCTTATACAGCTTAACAAGGATAGATTAGAAAGAGACAATATTTCCGTTATAGCAGTTAGAACATACTAAATTAATGTAGAGGTAAAAAAGATGTTAAAGATAGGATCATTAATAGATGGGAAATATAGAATCCTAAGCGNGATAGGNCGAGGCGGCATGAGTGTTGTTTATATGGCTATAAATGAAAGAGCAAATAAAACATGGGCCGTAAAGGAAGTGCGCAAGGATGGCGTTGTGGATTTTGAAGCAGTCAAGCAGGGGTTGGTAGTCGAAACTGAAATGCTAAAGCGACTAAGACATCCAAATCTACCTAGTATTATAGATGTCATAGAGGATAAAGACAGCTTTTTGATAGTGATGGACTATGTAGAGGGGAACCCCTTGTCAAAGACTATAGAGGAGTTTGGCGCCCAGCCTCAGGAATATGTTATTGAATGGGCAAAGCAACTATGTGATGTACTTGGCTATTTACATTCTAGGACTCCACCCATAATATACAGGGACATGAAGCCTGCTAACATTATGCTCAAGCCAGATGGTAATTTGACATTGATTGATTTTGGAACTGCCAGAGAGTTTAAGGAGAGGAACCTAGCTGATACTACCTGCCTTGGTACCATAGGGTATGCAGCACCGGAACAGTTTGGTGGNCAAGGACAGACTGATGCTAGAACAGACATCTACTGCCTGGGTGCTTGCCTATACCATCTAGTAACTGGCTGCAACCCAAGTGAGCCACCTTATGAGATAAAACCAATTAGAGAAATTAACCCTAGTTTATCTAGTGGGCTGGAGAAAATAATACAAAAATGTGTGCAGAGAAATCCAGATGATAGGTATCAATCTTGTGCAGAATTAATGTATGCTTTAGAGCATTATGAAAAGATTGACGATGAGTACAAGAGGACACAAAAAAGAAAACTAAACATATTTATATCCATGCTAGTATCATCCTTGCTATTTTTCTTAGGTGGCATAGGGNTAAACAGTGTTGCACAACAAATGGCAAGTGATACATATGCAAATATCTTATATTCCGCATCTAGGACGCCAGACTATGACGAAAAAATAAAATACTATGAAAGTGCTTTAGATATTCCAAACAAGGGCGGAGATAAGGCTGCATACTTAGGTCTAATCAATACATTTAAAGAAAACGATAACGTATTTACAATCGAAGAGCAAAACCTGCTTGTAACACATATAAAGAACAAGGTAAATGAGCTAGAAAAATATCAAGAAAACTATGCGGAAGTTTGCTTTGAAATTGGCAAGCTATTTTGGTATTACTATGAATACGGTGGTACAAATGACAATCAAATAACCCGCATGATAAGTGCCATAGAATGGTTTGACGATGTGATTAACCATGCCCCAGAGGGCTTTGCAAACCTTAACATGGCAAAGGTTTATAGAGACATAGGTATCTTTTATAGAGATATATCAATAAAAACAATCGAGGCTAACGATAGGGGTCTATACAAACCATTTTTTGAAAACCTTCAGGAGTTAATTAGCCTGGTGGAGGACGATGATGAAAGTGAGATTGTAAAACTAGAATTATATGAGCTAGCTAGANGTTCACTACAACAGTATGCCACCAANTTTAAGACTGATGGGGTAGATAAGGATAGCCTAATTTTAATGTTTAATACTGTGTCAGAAAATATCAGAAAAATTGACACAACAACTGATATAACTAGTGAAAAGCAAGAAAAAACAATATCCCTACTTGATGATACCATAAACGCTATCAATATAGCCTTTGGCTCTTGAAGAAAGGAGATACAAATGTCAGTAGAAACATTACATATGCTTTCAACGATAAGCTTTATTATTGCGGCAATAATGCTGGTTTTGAGTGCTGTATTCTTCATTGTCTATAAAATACCAAGGGTTATTGGAGACATTACAGGGGTAGAGGCAAAAAAGAATATAGAACGGATAAGAAAACAGAATGAAGAAACAGGAAAAAAGGTGTACAAGCCAAGCCCAGTTAATATTGCTCGTGGGAAGATTACGGACAAGCTAACTATTTCGGGACAGCTAGTATCCAAGGCAGATAATATCGTGACATATGAAGGTCTACCTCAGATTTTTACTGAGCAGCTAAATGACTCGGGAGAAACGACTGTATTAGATCAAGACTTCAAGGTGGCAAATGAAACAACAGTACTTTATCCTGATCCAGAACAAAAGGCCGGTAGTATGTTTTCTATTGAGTTTGAAATAAGTCATACTGATAGTACTGAGATTATAGAATAGGCAGATTAATTATAAATATAAAGCACTATCGATTAGACAAACCAATTATCAGGGGGTAAGGATTATGAATAAAAATGGAATTTGGAACCGAATTTTAGCAGTGTGTTTAACATAATGATTTTACTAGGTATGACTCCAGCTAACCATGCTCCATATGTTAGAGCAGAAGGCGAAGAACTAGTTCATGAAGTGAGATTTGAAGTAAAAGACGGTGACAATCTTATTAAAGGAGCATTAGTTAAGGTATCAGCTCTAGATGAAGAGTTTGAGGCAGAAACAGATGAAAATGGGATAGCAGTATTTAATCAGTTTTCTGAGAGACTAGAGTCTGAACTTATAAAAGTTAACTACAAGGTCATAGCAGAAGGATATGCACAAGTTGAAGGTGAGGTGGAAGTTAGTAAAGATAATAATATAGTACCTATCTTTATGATGGTTGAGACTATTGTTTTAACAGGTATTGTTACTGATGAAGATGGCAGAGCATTATCAGAGGTGCTAATAAGTGCAAGTGCTAGCAATGATGATATTCTACAGACAGAAACCAATTATAATGGTGAATATGAGCTATACCTACAAAGTGGTGTAACTTACAATATATCATTTGAAAAAGCAGAGTACAAGAGTGTATCAATTGATGGATATATGCCAAGTTCAACTGAACCCCTGGATATAAAATTGAGTAGTAAAGTTTACGATGAAGGCTTTAGGTTTGTGTCTCCTGAAACAGACACCTTAAATTACCAGCCAAACTTAGAGATTCCTTTAAGGGCTGAGGCTAGTACAGATGGAATTGATATTAGCTATTCAATAGATTGGGAAAATTCAGATCCTGATATAGCAAGCATAGATGAGATTAGTGGAAATTTGATAATAAATAAGGCTGGTAGGGTAACAGTTAGGGCAACCCGCCAAGAATGCAAAGACTATAGAGAAACAACAATTTCCCATACGCTTACAATAAGTGAAGCAGAGCAGCCATGGTTTAGATTTGAAGAACCAATCGAAGAATACATCACCTATAATGAAAACGATAATACTTTTGTAAAGAAAGCTATTGGTGGCTATGAAACAGGGATAATCACCTATGAGATAGTAGAAGGAGATGCTGCAGAAATAGACGACGAGAGCAAGGGAATCCTGACTATTTTAAAGGCTGGTACGGTTACAGTAAAAGCTACTAAGACATATCCTAATTATATACCTATTACAGCTGAATACACATTAACAATAGAAAAAGCAGACCAAACCGGATTTGGGTTCAAAAAACCACTCAAAGAATACATCACCTATAATGAAAACGATAATATTTTTAAAAAGGAAGCTACTGGTGGCGAAAGTGAAGGGGATATAACTTACTTTATTGACGAAGAGCAATCAGATAAAGGCGTTGCAACAATAGATAATGCAACAGGTGAACTGGTTATACAAAAGGCGGGAGAAGTAAAAGTTAAGGCAACCAAGAAAGGTGATGAATGCTATAAGGATGCTGTAGCTAGCTATAGCTTGTCCATAGAAAAGGCAGAGCAAAAGATTGAATTTGATAGGTCAGAGCCTGATTCTATATACCT
>JGI24707J26582_10002449_pt1 | contig 13886 bp, 9 predicted proteins | sample BioPla1DNA1_FD_26582 | JGI IMG/M metagenome (IMG submission 26582) | reverse complement strand
TTTTTTTCAAAAGAAAGAAGGGCGTAGTACTATATTTATCTTGTCTTGGTTTATATTCATTGTACCACTGGTAGGACTTATTTATATTTTATCCAGTCATTTCTTAAACTTTTTAAGAAGAAGTAAAAATGTAGACATGAGTGAAGTAAGTTTTAGCCAGGAAAGGGAAAAGCTTATATTACCTCCTGACAGTGAGACAGAGATGAATTACGTTCCAATTGAGGATGCCATGGCAGTATCGGATACATCTAGTCTAAGAAGACTGGTTCTTGATACATTAAGGAATAATGCAAGAAAAACCATATCCTATATTAGAGTGGCTATGAACAGCAAGGATACTGAAGTNTCCCATTATGCAGCCTCAATAATAATGGATGCATTATCNGAATGTAGATCCACCACCCAGAACATGATTGAGCAAATGCAGAAAAANCCAGAGGATGTAGATATGAATTTGCTGGTGTTTGAGTACATTTACGATATTCTTTGCTTAAAAATAATGAATGATATAGAACAAAGATCGTATATATATATATTGGATAATGTGGCAGAGAATTTATTTGCCAACAATTTGTGGTATATGACAGCTACCCATTATCTATGGTTAACAGATATGTTTTTATCTATCAAAGACTATGAGATGGCAGATAAATGGGTTAAAAGAGCTGGTATATATAGGTCCCAGATGCTGGATACCTATAAGGCGAACTTACATTTTTATTTTGAGCAAAAAAACTACAGTGCCTTCTTTGAATGTCTGAATGAATTAAGAAATACGGATATTGTGGTGGATGAGGAGATATTAAATCTTTTCAGACTATATAAGACTGTAAATTAATTAAAATATCCCATGAAAGAATGATAAGGAAGTATGATCTCAAAAAGAAATTATTTTACAATAGTAATTTTAATAATGATGATATTTGTTATGTTCATGTTTGTCGGAGTGTCATCAAATATCTTATATGATGCTTCTACCAATAAACAAGCTAATAGTAGCTTTAATTTTAACTACAGTAATACAATAACGGCTAATTCTTTAAATTTAGATTTAGAGGAAAAAAGCTCTGCTGCCACTGGCAGATTAGTCTTAAATCCCGAGAAGAAAACCCATGTGGCTATTATATCAGAGGATATTAATGATATAAGCACTAAGCTTTTGATAGAGTGGTGTGTCTACAATAAATTCATGTATAGGCTTTATGACATCCTAAAAGATACTACTGAGATGGCTGTTTATGATGTGATAATCTTTGGCGATTATCCCATTGGAACTGATGAGACTAAGCTTCTATCTGAGTATGCCAATTTAAGTACAACTATTATTTTCACTAAACTTCCAACTTATGAGCAGATTGCTTCTGACAGGGATTTGGCAGATTTTCTTGGTATTCAAAGGGCAGTCAAGGAAAATGTTAGGGCAGATGGTATTAAGATTTTCTCGGATTTTATGATTAGCAGGGAAAGGATATACTCCCAGGGGGATTATTATGGATATGAAGACGATACCGCTATAACTGTACCCTATTATGAGCTTAGGCCTGGCTATGAGGTATATGCCGTAGGTATACTGGATGATCAGGAAGAGCTTGGAATAGAACATAGGCACCTACCACCCCTTTTATGGAGAACTTTTACTGGGCAGTCCTTTATATTTGCTATAAACAGTGAGGTTTTTAATGGTATGTCCTTACTAGGTGTCCTAACTGCTTTTATGGCCCATCAAGATAAGCATTATATTTATCCTATAGTCAATGCCCAAACCATATCCTTAGTTAACTATCCTTATTTATCCGATGAAAACTATGGAACCATGGCAGAATTATATAGCCGAAGTTCTGAAGCATTAAGTAGGGATATTTTATGGCCCAATATCGTTCAAGTATTGAAAAATTATGGCGGTTCCAATAGCTTTTTTGCATCACCACAGCTAGACTATCAGGATGATATAGGTTCTAAAAGTGATTATTTTGCATTTTACCTAAGGGAAATTCATAAATTATCTGGTAGTTTAGGCTTGTCATTAGGACAAGTATCTGATAATAGTCTTACTAATATTTTAGAGGAAAATAATATATTTTTTGAAACAATTAGGCCTCAATACGATTTTACAGCTTTGTTTGCAGCAGACTTTAGCAATGAAGAAGTAGAGGAGGCTTTGAACCATAAGCTTTTAAAGAATATCAGCCTAGTTATGTCGGATTATAAAAAGGGAGATGCCTTAATTACTTTTATACAAGATGATGTCTTGTCGGTGAAGTTTAATCTGGATGGTTCAAGGCATGAAACTTTAGATGATATACAGATGATAGCTATTGAAAATGCTCTTGGTATGGCTAATATGAAGCTGGATATTGGTCCTGTAATCTATCCCAAGTATCGTTATGATCAGTGGAACAATTTAAGTTTAATATGGTCTAAACAAAAGACCTACTATAAAGACTTTACCAAGCTAGACGTGGTCAATATATATGAGTTGGAAGATCGGATAAGACGCTTTCTGGCTTTAGATTTTATTTATGAATGCGATAATAGCATAATTAGCCTTGATATAGATTATTTTGATAAGGAAGCTTATTTTATTCTGAATACCCATAATAGTATCATTGATTATATAGAAAATGGAGAAGCAATAGAAATTAGGGACAAGGTCTATTTGATTACAGCAAGGGCTTCCCATCTTAGTATTCATTTGTTAGAGGATCATGTACTAGGAAAGCCTAACAATAATAGATTGCTTCCATTGATACCAACTAATTAGCATAAATTAGTGGATGGAGGAAATATGAAAGTATGTATAATTGCGGAAGGATGTTATCCATATGTGGTCGGCGGTGTATCCAGCTGGATACATAGTATGATTAAATTATTTCCCAATATAGAATTTAATCTTATTACAATTATAGCTGACCGAAATTTAAGCGGAAAGTTCTCCTACCAATTACCAAATAATTTAACTGAAATCCATGAGGTATATCTGCAGGATGTGGATTGGGCTGGCAGGCATAGATTAAGGAAAAAATCAGTGCGGCTTAATAAAAAGGAGTTTGAAGCCTTGCGGAGTCTAATAATTGGTGAAGATATTGACTGGATTACTGTATTTAACACTTTTAGTCGCAAGAATATTTCCATTAACAATCTATTGATGAGTCCAGATTTTTTAAATATAACTAAAGAGTTCTACTCACTAAGATATTCAGATATAACATTTTCGGATTTTTTATGGACCATGCGCTCAATATATCTGCCTCTCTTTTTTGCATTAAAGTATAATCCACCCAAGGCAGACATATATCACTCTGTGTCAACAGGATATGCAGGCATTATCGGTAGTAAAGCCTTGGCCATGTATCCCAATTCAAGACTACTTATAAGTGAACATGGCATCTATACCCGTGAAAGGGAAGAAGAGATTATTAAGGCTAAGTGGGTGCTAGGAATATATAAGTCCATATGGATTAAGCAGTTCCACAAGATGTCTAAGTGTGCTTACCATTATGCAGACTTAGTAACATCACTTTTTGAACAGGCCAGATCCCTTCAAATTGAACTAGGATGCTCCAGGGAGAAAGCAATAATTACCCCCAATGGAATTGATGCCAGAAGGTTTATGGATATAGCTACAAAAGATCCAGAGGATTGGCATATTAATGTGGGAGCCGTAGTTAGGATTACGCCTATCAAAGATATAAAGACTATGATAAATGGTTTTTATTATGCCCATAAAAAGCAACCAAAACTGAAACTTTGGATTATGGGCCCAGATGATGAAGATCCGGAGTATGCCATGGAGTGCCGCGAACTGGTGAAATCCATAGGGGCTACTAATATTGTATTTACTGGAAGTATTCGAACTATAGATTATATAGGAAAAATGGACATGACCATTCTTACCAGTATCAGTGAAGGTCAGCCCCTTACAATACTGGAGAGTTTTGCTGCTAAAAAGCCCTGTATAGCTACCAATGTGGGAAATTGTCATGGGCTTATAAACGGAGAGGGGGATTATTTCGGGGAAGCAGGAATTGTGGTTCCAGTGATGAATATATCTGAGGTTACTCGGGCCATATTAAAACTGGCCAATAATCCGTCATTGGCTAAAAGGATGGGAATGAATGGGTATAAGCGTCTTATGGCCAAATATAGAATCGAGCATATGGAAGAACAATACAAGAAAATCTATAAAATTCTTGCCAATATGAGTGGGATTCCATATAAGGAGGAAGCCTTTAAACTTACCAAGTAAGATATGTGAGGAGGTGTATTAATATATGGCTGGTATAGGTATTCAGCTTAATCGTATTTTTAATAAGCATACATTAATATCATCCCTTTATGGTATCGGATTTAGTTTTGTATTTACCATTGCCCCTATGTTGATTGTTATCTTATGTATTATGGCTATGTTTGTTGTACTAGGATTTAATGAAGTAGGATACTTAGAAAGAGAAGTTTTTTCCAGCAGTATCTTATACATTTTTATATTTTCTTTTTTAATAACATCACCCTTTAACACAGTGCTTTCAAAATATCAGACCGATAGGATCTATGAAAAACGGTATGAGGATATAAGGCCTTGTATATATGTTGGAACCATAACAATTTTAACCTTAGCCTCCTTTGTAGCCATACCTTTTTATATTTACGCTATAGTAGTAGGCCGAATGGCTGTGTATTATGTATTTACCTCTTATATGTGTTTTTTGGGACTAACGCTTACCTTTTCCACAATGATATATAACTCCATACTTAAACAGTATAAGAAGCTTACTCTTTATTTTATATATGGTATGTTAGTAACATTTATCTTGTCCCTTATCTTTCGATTTGTCTTTAACTTATCTATTTCCTACAGCATGTTACTGGCCTTAACTATTGGCTTTATCNTAATTGCTGTACTAGAGCTGGCCAACGTACTAAGTTATTTTTCTAATAACAGTCGTAGATATAGGGAGGTGCTACATTATTATCGGCTTTATTGGAAGCTAATTGCCGCTAATTTCCTATATACCCTGGGACTATTTATACACAATTTCGTATATTGGGCCCAGCCCTGGCATCTGCTTGTCCATGATACTTATATAAGTAATCAAGCCTATGATATGGCATCATTTCTTGCCATGATTACCAATATATCAGCCAGTATATTGTTTATAACCAAGGTAGAGATGCATTTCCATGATAGATATAAGGATTATACGGAAGCTGTAATAGGAGGTAAATTAGACAGTATTGAGAAGGCTAAAAATAGAATGTTTAGGGGCCTATCGTCCCAGATAATGTCCCTGGCCCATGTTCAGTTTATTATTTCAGTGATTATTTTTCTGCTGGCCATTATTATTTTACCCATAATAGGCTTTTCTGGTTTGATAATGGAGATATATCCGCAACTGGCAGTGGGGTATTTTATATCTTTTTTAATGTATTCGGAACTATTATTCTTATATTATTTTGATGATTTAAATGGGGCTTTTATCAATGGTCTTATTTATACAGGAGTTTCTTTAATAGGTTCTATTATAGCAAGCAAACTACCTGCCATATGGTACGGGGCAGGATTTACAGTGGCATCCTTTTTAGCTTTTACATTTTCCTATTTTAGACTACGCTGGATTGAGAGAAATTTAGACAAGCACGTTTTCTGCAGGGGAAGGGTCTTAAAAAAGATTCGTGATAATATGCCTGAAGCTGATGTATACAATGTTTATAAAGGGAAAAAACCAGAAGGATTCTACAAGCTTAGTTCTTGAATGTTTATTAAGCAGAAGTAAATAAAGTGCCTATATTTAAAATGCCTTATTTATAGATGTAAGATTATCTAAATCAAAGGAGTGGTTATATGTCCCCAATGCTTCGCATTGCCATAATCATATCGGGTATTGCACTTATTATAATGGCCCGTAGGGCAAATATAGCCCGTAAAATGACGGAAAAGCAAAGTCTTTTTTGGATAGCTGGTGGTCTAATAATAATTTTATTTGGCTTGGTACCACAACTAGTGTATTTTATTTCGGAAATATTTTCAGTTGAGTATCCACCGTCTATAATTTTTGCCATTGCTATTGTTTTAGCTACCTATGGCATTTTTAACTGCTACAAGACCAATGCCGAATTGACAGCCCGGGTACAGGAGCTGGCCATGCAGGTATCCTTGTTAAATGAGGAAAATACGGAACTTAAGAAATGTATTAAAGGGGAAAATGGGGATAGGGTAGAAAGCCATGGATAAAAGGGAGAAGAAGAAAATTCTATTTATTATTAATACCATGGGCCGTGCTGGGGCAGAGACAGCTTTAATTGAATTATTGAAAAAGCTAGATACCATGGGCATATATGAGCTTTATCTGTATGTTATTATTCCCTGCGGCGAATTGTTTGAGGGGCTACCTGACAATGTTCATATCCTTAATAAGCGTATCCTCACTACTTCCTTATTGTCGTATCAAGGCCGAGTAAGCATTGCATTGTCTGTAGTATACTCCTTCTTTTATAAGTTAACAGGCTTTCGGCTCCTTAGATATATGGTTAATAGCATAAAAGAACAGAAAAAAAGTGGCGGAAAACTTCAATATGACAAATTATTATGGAGACTTTTAGCCACAGGGCGGCCGGATATGCTAGGAGATTATGATTTGGCTGTAGCTTATATTGAGGGGGCAGCTACATACTTTCTGGCTGATAAGGTTAAGGCATCCCGTAAGGCGGCCTTTGTTCATATTGATTATCAGAGAGCTGGTTATACCCGGCACTTAGATAAAGACTGCTATAAATTTATGGATAAAATATTTGTGGTATCCCAGGAAGTAGGGGAAAAATTCTGCTGGGTATATCCCCAGTATAGGGATAAGGTAAGGCTTTTTAGGAATTTGTTAAATAGAGAGGAAATTATCCGTAAAGCTAAATCTGGACTAGGATTTACTGATGCTTATACAGGAATCCGTTTGGTTACTGTTGGACGCTTACATTATCAAAAAGGCTATGATATTGCCATTAAGGCGCTGGCTAAACTTAAGGAGGAAGGGTATGATCTACGCTGGTATGTTATTGGTGAGGGAATGGAAAGAAAAAATCTTCAGATACTAATAAAAAAATATGGACTGGAGGAAGATTTTATACTAATGGGGGCTAAAGATAATCCCTATCCATATATAAGGCAAGCAGATATATATGTACAAGCTACCCGTTTTGAAGGAAAAAGTATAGCAATTGAGGAAGCACAAATCTTAGGAAAAGTAATACTTGCATCAGATTGCACAGGTAATAGGGAACAAATCAAAGATGGATATGATGGAGTACTATTTACCCTTACTGTAGAAAATTTAGTAAGGGAGTTAAAGAATGTTATTAGCAAACCAGAACTACAAGAGAAGTATGCAGAACATGTACTGGAGAAAAAAATAAATTTCCCTGAGGATATTCAAGCTTTGCTAGGGCTACTTAGTGGCAATTAGCATGAAAGGGTGGGGTGTTTAATGAACAAGTTACTGATAATTGTCCCTGCATTTAATGAAGAGGCAAATATGGAAGCACTTTTTCGCAATTTATGTACACCAGAGATAAGATCATTTGCAGATATCTTAGTTGTTAATGATGCTTCTGATGATCAAACAGAATATATCGCTAAGAATTTTGATGTTACTGTTGTAACCCATGTCTTTAATTTGGGATATGGTTCCGCCTTGCAGGTTGGATATAAATATGCAGTCCGACAAGGTTATGAATATGTAATTCAGATAGATGCAGATGGACAACATAATATATGCAACATAGCTCATATATATAAGAGCCTGCTGGAGCCTGATGGGGAAGGAAATTTACCGGATATAGTGATTGGCTCCCGCTTTGTAGAAGGGAGTCAATCCTTTAAGATACCATGGATAAAAAGGATATCCCTTGCTTTCTTTTCATGGATGATAAAAAAAGTAACAGGCAAGACCATAACAGATCCTACTTCAGGCCTACAAGGTTTAAATAGAAGGGCTTTCACCTATTACTCCATGTTTGGCAATTTTGATTATTTTTATCCCGATGCCAATATGATAATTCAGATGTTACTTTTAGGTTTTAGAGTTGTAGAGACCTCATCCATTATGCATGAAAGGACTGCTGGGGTCAGTATGCATACAGGGTTAATAAAACAGATGACCTATATGCTAATCATGCCCCTTAGTATATGGACTGTTGTGGTAAGGATAAAATCAGGATTACAGAAATGAACTCTATGGAAGTAAGGAAGGAGCAAGTGTATGTTAGGAAGGGATACTTCTAGTAAAACCAGATGGATACCACTGCCTAGAGGAGAAAAAGCGGAAGAACTTCATAATCCATACCGTGGTTTATATTCCTTATTTCGATTTTACGCAGATGATGATAAGTTACAGCCTAATGGGGCGGTGATAGAAAATGTCTCTGTTAGTGATAAGCAGCAGCTTTGTTTGATAGAAATAAATCTAATTAATTTCAATGATAAACCGATATCGGAGAATGCGCTTTCAATTGTAGGTCGTATATTGGCCCATTTTACATCACTGGGAAAACAGATGATTGTCCGTTTCCTTTATGATTGGGATGGTAAAGCTATATTAAGTGAACCTAAGGATATTACCATTATTCTAAATCATATGAGTAAGCTATCCCCCCTTCTTAAGGAGTATAGCAAGAGTATCTATATCCTTCAAGGACTGTTTATAGGGAGTTGGGGCGAGATGCATAGTTCCCGTTATTTAAGTGAAAGGCATATGGTTCAACTGGCCAAGCACCTGTATGAATGTTCGGGAACATTAACTCAGATTGCACTGCGTTGTCCTAGTTTTTGGAGAATGATATTTAAGACCTTTCACCCTTTAGATGAGATGACAGCCTTTACCCAGGGGCAGAAAGCTAGATTTGCACTTTTTAATGACGGTATGATGGCTTCCATATCCGATTATGGGACTTATGGAGATATTAGCTCTATCAATTCCAAAGAATACAGTGATAAGTGGGTAAGAAATGACGAATTGGAATTTCAAAACAAACTATGCCAATACGTATCCAATGGGGGAGAAGTCATAAATGATTGTAGTTACAATGATGCAGAAGCGGCAATAAAAAATTTAAAGACAATGAGAGTCTCATATCTCCATGGTGATTATGATAAGCAAGTTCTTGAAAAATGGAGAGCTTCCAGGGCGGATGTAGCCAGCAGTTTATGGCAGAATAAATCGGCCTATGAATATATTGTGGCCCATCTGGGTTACCGCTTTGTCATAGAGGATGTAGTGGTGACTTCTGATAAAAGTTATAACTTGATGGTCAAGATTAAGATAAGAAATAAAGGATTTGCCCCCTGCTATAATAAGTTTAATGTAAAAATAGTGGTAAGAAACCCATCTTTCTCAGAAAGCTATGAATATAAGGTGGATACCGATACTCGGTTTTGGATGCCAGATACAAGCGTGGAGCTCCAGGCACTGATATCCCCTAGGGATTGGAAAGGGGATAATTATATCCTTGGTCTTAATATATATGATCCTCGGACAGAGCAAAATATCCAGGTAGCCAATACATTCAAGACTGCTGATTATATGGGAGTGTACAGCCTTGGTAATTTACTAATTACTTAAAGCTAATTACTTCTTAGAAGTATCAGATGTTATTATTTCTATGGGTAGGGGAATAGTCATTAGTTATAGAATTTATAGTATGAAAGGCATGGTGATTTTTAATGGATAATACATTGCTATGGGTTATTTTAATTGCAAAAAAGAATACTTCCTTAAACATTATCCATGCTTTAGAAAGTATAAACAAGCAAATCTATTCCCCTATTAGAATATTGGTGGTTGATGCCAATGAGCCTGATAGTATATATAGTTTGGGTTTACAGGAAGACTTAGCAAGTTTCCCTGAGGTAGACTATAGGCAGATTATGAGTTTAAATAATGCCCAGATCCGAAATCAAATAATCGACCAGGTAGAGGGAGAGTATATTGCCTTTATCAGCAGTAATGATATCTGGGATTCTAGCAAGGCTCTCTTACAGATCGAGCAATTAAAAGGTGATCCGCAGGCTGCCGCTTCCTGTTGTAATGGACTCCTTCAAGATAAGAGGGGGGAAAATATTAAAGTTGTGCCACTTTTTGATGATATGGTGTATGATTCTTCAGCTTGGGTTATTAATAATCCAGCAAAAATGTCATCCCAAGTAATCTATAGATTGAAGGCCTTAAAAAGTATTGGAGGCTTTGATAGCCAGTTTAATAATTATATAGACGCTGATATGTTACTAAGGTTAAAGAAGACTTATAAAATACTAATTCTCTCTGTATCCCTGTGCCAAGGTACTATAGCTAGCGATCATATAGACTTTGATTTAAATAACTTTTATGATTATCAAATGATGTATAAAAAATATATGGAATTCTTTTTGGTAAATAAGAAGCTAAGCCTGGATTATTATAGCAGGATGATTAGGCTAGCGAAGATTAACTATCTTTGGTTGAATTTTTTGATATATGTATTTATGTATTTTATTAAGGCTCCGCTCTATACTACTGGGGTAGTATTGGTAGAGTTAATCAGGTGTATCAAATATACAGGTAAATGGATTTATAGAGTTTTGAATTTAGCTGAGGATCTTATCAGAATAAAGATGGATATAGCTTTGCTAAAGCGGGGACTGATTAGGAAGATCAAGGCATCTGATTTAGTTTCCCAGCAGTTAAACATGCAGATAGAACCGCTTTCCTTGGATAATATGAAGAAGATAAATACTTTAGATTATTCATTAAATAGTAAATTGAAAAGTATTATTATTCCTGAAAATGTTACAGTAATTAATAAATATATGTTCTATGGTTGCCAACAATTAAGCTCAGTAGTAATCCCCAGTACAGTTGTGGAGATATCAGCCCATGCTTTTCATGGATGTAAGAATTTGCGTCATATAATTTTTAAGGAAGGCAGTCGCCTGGAGACAATAGGTGCCTATGCCTTTGCAGGCTGCCATGCCCTTAAGTCTATTACTCTACCATCGAACATAGTCAGAATTGGTAAGGCAGCTTTTTATGGGTGTATCTCCTTAAGGCAGTTGCTTTTCACCAATATACACCATGAAGCAGAAGATATTAGTAATAATATACCCACTGGTATTACTAATATCGCCAGATATACCTTCGGCAGATGTTCGAATCTATCAGTGATTGAGTTTGCTAATGGTAGTATGCTGGAGAAAATAGAGGCTGGGGCATTTATAGGATGCTATAATTTAAGAAAAATTCTATTTACAGGCAATGTAGGCTTCTTGGGGAATTATGCTTTTGCTTATTGTGAGAGACTGTCACAAGTAGCCTTTCTTCAGATTGATGCAATTAAGTATATAGGAAGAGGAGCTTTTATAGGCTGTGCAGCTATGGAGTATTTTAATATGCCTAAGCAAATTGAACATATTTATATGAGGACTTTCTATGCTTGTTCCAGTTTGAAAATGTTAAAGATACCTAAAAATGTACTGTCAATTAATCATCAAGCATTTGCTAAATGTAGCTTGCTAAAAAAGGTAATTATATATTCACGGGATATTACAATATCACCAAGGGCATTTGATAAGCATACAGAGGTTGAGATACAAGGGTTAGTTGATTAGTTATATACGACAGCTATGTTTAATTTTATTAAGGGGATTTATATGGATTTAAGGTTAAAGAAAGATTATATATATAATTTAATATACCGTTTATCAATTTGCCTATTACCTTTGGTGATTACTCCCTATGTATCTAGGGTACTAAGGGCTGATCAGGTAGGAATATATTCATTTTCCAGTACAGTGGCCTGCTTTTTTATTATGTTTGGTAAATTAGGTATAGACAATTATGGAAATAGAAGTATAGCAGCTTGCCGAGATGATATAGAAGAACGTAGTAGGGTTTTTTGGGGGATATATATTTTTCAGTTAATTACCTCATTGCTATCCATACTAGTTTTCGTGTTTTTAATCCTATTTGTATATAAGGAGAATAGTAGGGTATATTGGATGCAATTAATTTATGTATCCTCTGTTTTATTTGATGTTAGCTGGTTGTTTTTTGGTATGGAAAAGTTTCGCATTACAACCATAAGAAGTCTTGTGTCCAGAGCCTTGATTATAATCTTGGTTTTTACCTTAGTTCATACTGAAAGGGATCTATGGGTCTACACAGGAGTGATGTCTCTTTGTTTTTTAATTGAACAGTTACAACTTTTGCCCTTTATACCCAAGCTGATAAAATTGGTACCTATAAAAGGGGCAGATATTATCAAGCACATTGTACCAAATTTTAAGCTATTTATTCCATTACTTGCATTTAATCTATACAGTTGGTTAGATAAGATTTTTTTAGGGATTATACATAAAAGTACTACTGCCATAGCCTTTTATGTATATGCAGAGAATATTATTAACCTCCCCAAGGGGATACTGTCAGCCCTGGATTCTGTGATGCTACCTAGGATCTCCAACCTAGTGGCCAATAACCATAGGAAGCAAGGTCTGCAGAATATGCAAGCCTCCATAAGATTTAATAGTTTTATTTGCTGCGCCTTATGTTTTGGTATTGCCGGAATTGCGCCCAGCTTTATTCCTTGGTTTTTTGGTTCAGAATATAGGCCAGCCATACTAATAACCATGGAATTGGCTGTGATTATGATACCCATGACTGTATCTAATGTTATACAGATACAATATCTTATACCCTTTTATAAAGAAGATATTTATACAAGGGCAGTATCCTTGGGAGCTTTAACTAATATTATATTAAATTTAATCTTTATCCCCCTATATGGTATCTTGGGAGCAGTTATTGCTAAGTTTGGAGCAGAAATCTTGGTATGTGCTTATCAGTTAATAAGGATAAGAGATGTATATGCTTATAAAACTTTAGCTAAAACATTATTACCCTTTATTCTTTGTGGGCTTTTAGAATTTGCTGTTACCTATTCCCTCAATAGGATATCTATGGCTTCCTTCATATTGCTGATTATACAGGTTTTGGCAGGGGGAGTAGTTTATCTTTTAGGTTGCTATATTTATGTAGTATATATAAGTAAAGAATACAGTGACTTTCTAGATATAATTAGAAGCTTTAAACTATAAAGTAAGCTTTGATGAAAGGCATGATCTTGTATGATAGTCGATACCAGTGCATATATAATATCTTTAATAATGGTCTTATTAGCTTGTTTAATTCGGGATTTTCTTATCCCGCTTTTAGTGTGGAATAGACATCTAAGAAATAGAGATTATAGTTATCGCTTCTGGTTTTGTATCATTACACAGGCCAGCCTTCAAATCAATCTAGTCTTACTATTGGGATTTTTTAATATTTGTAATCCAGTTACTATTATAATTAGCAATGTTTTAATATATGGTTTAATTATTTGGAATTATTCAGATAAGAAATTCTTTCATCTTTGTATGGAAATGGGAAGAAATCTATGGAAGGCATATAAGGAGAAAAGATTTTTAAGATATCTAATGAATAGTATAAAACAGTGGCTTAAGAAGCTTATGATAAGGATAAGGCACTGGAATATTTGGCCATATATCCGTAGGAACTGGATAGAGATTGCCTTGCTTTTAGGGCTAATCTTTTACAATATATGGTTTTTAACCTATAATGTTTTAAGCTATCACAGTTATCAATTTTCTGATATTCCCGTCCACCAATCCTGGATATATGGCCTGGAACAGGGAACCCTATTTTCCGATGGAATCTATCCCTTTGGTATGCATGCTATGATATATTTTATCCGTAGTATCTTTAGATTGGATCTTAGAGAAATATTGTTATATGCTGGGGCCTATCAGACGGTAATAATGGTTATTGGTCTATATCTACTGGCAAGGCAGATATTTAAAGCAAAGT